>CEUX01005414.1_pt1 | contig 15229 bp, 14 predicted proteins | sample 531361 | NCBI WGS metagenome assembly CEUX01 (sample SAMEA2622736, study PRJEB7988) | marine metagenome | isolation source: saline water (ENVO:00002010), including
GTTGTTTATTTAAATAAATAGTAATAACTTAAGAAGCTTTAAGAGAGCTAATAACTGGTCCTGTAAGCCCTGTCAATTAAAATGACTTAATCTATAGATAGCAATATCTATCATTTTACTACTTCAGGCAAAGGAATATGTGAGGTTCTCTTAAAGCCCTTTCGTTAAAAATAGGAGGTGCAAATGGCACTAAAGAAAGTAAAAAGAAAAGCAATATCAGAAAATCCAAAAGTTATGTTACTTTATGGTGCTCCAAAAGTAGGTAAAACTACAGCTTTAAGTCAATTAGACGATTGTTTAATAATTGATACAGAGCAAGGAGCTAATATGTTAGATGGCTATATAGAACAAGTAGATACAAGAGATGATTTAATAAATCTTTTGAAAAAAGCTACAGAAGGACATGAATATACTTATGTAGCTATAGATACTATAGATAAAATAGCTGAATGGGCTGAAGAAGCAGTATGCAGAGAAGAACAAGTTAGCGCCATTCAAGATTTAGCATATGGAAAAGGCTTTGGAATGGTTAGAGAAAGAGTATTAAATACTGTAAAAGCCTTAAAAAAGATATTTCCTCATGTTATAATCATCGGACATAGGAAATGGGCGAGAGCCGTTGTAGACAGCAAAGCAATAGTAGAGCCAGAAAGTCTAGATTTAACTGGAAAATTAAAGAATATGTTAATGGCAGACTGTGACGCTATTGGTTATGTCTATAGAGATGATGAGAAAAAGAAACTAATGATATCATTTAAAGCAAATGAAGCATTAGAAGCTGGAAGTAGAAGTCCTCATTTGAGAGGCAAAGAGATGGAGTTAAAATGGAATCAAATCTATAAGGAGAAGAAATAATGGCGATATTTAAACCCGAAATAAATACTGAATTTACAAATGAAAGCAATAAATTTTTAGGAATTTGTAGATTCGCAATAGTTAATTATGAAGACAAATCTGGTTCTTTTGATTGGGCAGATTTATATCTTGATATAGAAGTTAAACAAGAGTTTAGTGATTATACAAGAAGTCTTCAAATTAAAGGGTCTTTTGAAAGAGATGGGAATCAATTAATAACTGGAGGAAGTGTTCTAAAACGATTGTATACTTTCTTTGATGCTATAGGATGCACAGCTGGTATTAATGTTAATGGAACATGGGAAGATTCAGAAGGAAATGAAATAGAAAGTATAAAGGAGTATTTGGCAAAAGATTTTATTGCTAAACCAAACTCTGATTATGAACCCTCTTCTTATGATTATATAGCTTATTTCTATAAAGAAAAGCCTAAAAAGCCTGGAGCTAAATCTTATACAAATGTTTGGCCAAAAGTCTATAAATATAGCGAAGAAAATAAAGTTAAATTGAAGAAAGATATTGATTGGCTAAAAGGTAAAGGTTATTTAAAGGAATTAACTGATGAAGAAAATAATGCTCCTAAAATAACTGGAAATGGTTTAGCTAATCTATGAACTATGTCGAAATAGCTAAAGGAACCCCTTTTAATAGAGGTGTAATCATACCTTTTAACAGATTGTCTAATCATATAGGAAACGAACCTATTTATAGGAGTGTATATCTATATGATGAAACAGCTTTTGAATATGTACAAGAAAAAGGAAGTTTAAAGAATTTCTTTGGAGTAAGGTATATAGATAAAATACCTGTAGATATAGACAAACAAGATAGAAGTGATGAGAAAACTTTAGATATTTTGAGAGGTATTATCTATGAGTTAGAGAATGCAGATATGAATAGCAATTGCTTTCAATCCTATTTCTCTGGCTCTGGATACCACCTCATTCTTTCGGGAGATTTATTCAATTTTCAACCTGGAAATGATTTGCCTTATATTGTCAAACAGACAATGAAAAAGTTAATGCCAGATATAGATTCAAGCATTTATATGCGAACTGGAATATATAGATTGCAACATACTCCAAATCAAAAAACAGGCTTATACAAAATACCATTAACCCGTGATGAGGTTATGAATAAAAACCCTAAAGAAATATTTGAACTCGCCAAAGACCCTCGCCTCAACTTTCCTTACAACGCTCTTGAGGGAAATGGCGAGTTTGAATCTAGAATAGTTAAAGAAGTTCCTGATGTTAGAGCTTTCAACAAAATATCAGAACCTAATAAAATAATACCTTGTGTTCAATCTATGCTTAATCAAGGAGCAAGAGAAGGCAGTAGACATATTACAGCAATGAGAGTAATATCTCACTTTAAAAGGCACGGAATACCAAGTCATTATGCAAAAGTATGCATGTTACATTGGAATAACAAAAGTATGCCAGAAGCGGGAATAATCGAAATGGTAGAAAATGTTTATAATAGAAACTATAAATATGGTTGCCAAGATAGTGTTATGATGAAACATTGCAAAACACAATGTATATTCTTTAATAAAAAGGATTATCTGATAGATATAAAATCAGCAGACGAAATGCAAGGAGAACTTGCAGAGCGATTAACTACTGATTTTAGCGGTAAAACAATCGATTTAGGAAAAGCATTAGGAATCGAAAAAGAATCTGTAATATTTCCAGGCGAATTAGTTACTATATTTGGACCAACTGGTTCTAATAAAACTACATTTGCTCAGAATCTAGCTTTAGGAGTAGATTTTGTAAATAATAAGATAGAAAATAAATGGCAAATACCCACTTTATTTTTAAGTCTTGAATTGTCGTCTTGGTATATGCATAGAAGACATTTACAGATAGTCGCTAATAGAACAAAAGAAGAAGTAAACGAAAATTACGATGACTTATATGAATCAAATAAGCACAATTTAGAGCATATTATGGTTCAAACCATATCTCCTACTTTAGATAAAATATATGAAAAAGTAAGGGAATTACAGCCACAATTAGTAATAGTAGATTATATAGATTTAGTCGATACTCCTGTAAGTTACAGAGGCGAATATGAAAAGATAAAATATATATCTCATGGATTATCTAATATGGCAGTAAACAATGATTTAATCGTAATTCAAATATCGCAAGTGAGCCGAGAATATAGTCGAAATGAAGTGCTTGACTTGTATGCAGGCAAAGGAAGCGGTGCTATTGAAAATGCTTCAAGAAAAGTGATTGGCTTAAATGGACAATCAGATTCTAAAATAAGAGAAGTAAGACTTTTCAAAAATACTGATGGAGAATTGTTTGATACTGAAGTTGAGTGGACACCTAGTTTTAGATTAAGGAGGACACATGAGTAAAATAATAGAAGTACTATCAATGGAAGGGAAATTTGTAATATTCTTATTTTATATATTCAGAATAGGAATAATAAAATTCAATCAAACCCAAGCTAAAAAAGGAATAAAGATTCTTATTGGTATATGGAGATTTGATATCGAATTTTGCATTTCCCGACTATACAGTATTGAAATTCCAGCAATAACAAGTAGATTTCATGGAAACGCGTAATATTAAAAGAAAGCCTATTAGGGGGCGAAAGTCCCCTAAAGGTTTAACAATATGGGAAGAGAAGTTTAGTAAAAAGTTAAAGAGACATCATAAACAATTTGCAAAAAAAGTATTTCATAGGCTTATGAAGAAATCATCAACTTTAAGAACTACTCTCAAAAGAAGGAGTAAAGAATATGAAGTGGAATTTGACATTAGTCTTAATCAAGTTAGAGAAATTTTATACAAAGCTTATGGAAAAAAATGTAGATATTGTGATTCTAGGTTACTTGTCAATAATATGGCATGTGACCATATACATCCTTTGTCTTTGGGTGGTAATTCAACTCCTCCTAATCTTCAAATGATTTGTATGAGGTGCAATACACGAAAAGGGCCTTTAACAGATAAGGATTTTAATAAACTTTTAAAATGGCTATCTAGACAAAATATAGACTTGTCTAAATATGTCTTAAGAAAATTGTCAAGTAGAGATTTTTAAAATTGGAGGAACAATGGCAAAACATATAAAAAATATAGAGCAAGTATATGATATACTTGTAGAAATAAGAAAGGTATTTAGAGATTTGAATGGTGATAGCATCGTTGCTCTAAATAAAATGTCAAGATTATGTACAAGAATAGATAATGTATTGGAGGAACATAAAAGTGAATAAAAATACACATAGACAATGGGGAGAAATGGATATGCTATATTATTGTCCTAAAAATAAAGTTGTATGGCAATATGATAGAACTAGAAAAGTGCATGTATTTAAAGGAATGCCTACATATGGATTAGATAGGAGGGAATTACCTAATGGCTAGACCTAAAAAAATAAGAAGTAAATTTTGGCTAATTTATTATAGAAAAATAAGAGGAAAATCTATTGATTGGTTAGCCAATAAATATAAAGTATCTAAAAGAACTATATGGAGGCATTTAAAATGAAGAAAATGTCTGAAGCAAAAAAGAAAAGGATGTTAGATTGGTTTAAAAGACATCCTCAAAAAGACAAAGGAAGGAGAAAAAAACCAGCAATGACAAATGCTTGGGGTAATGTAAAAAGGGGATATTTAAAATGATAGAAACGAAAGGAGCAGATGTGGAACAAAAGTTAAAAGAATATCAAGCTTTAAAATATAACAAAGACAATAAATTTGACATTGATTTAGAATTTGGCAAAAAGTTTGAAAAAAGTATCGCTAAAATACTAACGCTTGGAAAAGTCGAAATAAAAACAGAACGCAATAAATGGAAGAAAACTGGAAATATAGCAATAGAGTTATCTTCTAGAGGTAAATTAAGTGGCTTAAACACAACTAAAGCTGATTGGTGGGCACAAGTATTAACAATAGATAATGATGTTGTTGGTGTATATATGTGGCCAATAGACTTACTTAAAAGTATAGTTAAGCATAGTGTTAAATATGGAAGAGGAAGAATGACAATGGGTGGCGATAATAATACAAGCGAATTAGCTTTAATACCATTAGAGGATTTAGTCAATGGTTTTTAAAAGAAATAAAAAGTATTTTTCTTCATTAAAAGAAGAAAAAGAAGGATACTGGGTGTCGGAACAGCCTTTATTTATTGGTGGCAATAAAGGTTTGTTCCCAGTATTCAAAAATGGAGGCCCAACAGGCCAATTTCCTAAAAATCATCAAGAATACATACTTAAACCTTATATTAAGCCTGGCATAGTCAAACCTATACCTGGCAATAAAAACGCTGAAAATGTACTAAATTTCGACGAAAAACAACATTATAAAGGAGATGCTGATGAATTACTCAAAGGATTATGATATAATTAAAAATTTAATTGATGAAATAGTAGGAATAGATACGCAGCAGGGAAGCAACCTTAAAATGGCTATTAAAAATTACTTTGAATCAAAGCCAATAAAAGTTAAATTAAGGGATAATTCAACTATAGAAACTAATTATGAAATTAATTATAAAAAAACAGTTTCAAAAGACCCTGAAATGGAAGCAGCTTTAAAAAGATATAATGAAAAAATAAAAAAAGATATTAAGTTAATGAAAAAAAGGGGCAAATACTATGGCACAAAATAAATTCAGAAAAAAGCCAACAATAAGAGAAATAGCTAATGTAACAATAGAGCTAAATCAAAGAATAAATTCAATTATGCATTTATTAAGCGAATTAGAAAAAGCTTTTAGTCTATATGTAGAAATGAATAAAGATGTTGATAAATTCAGTGAATTTATAGAAGAAAGAATAAAAGAAATGAAGGAATCTCAAAATGACACAGAAGGAAATGAAGGAACTGATAAACAAGATATTCCAACAGATACAGAAGACTCGGGAAGCGGGTCAGAAGGAATACGCAAGGAAAAGTGATAATGCATTCGCTAACTTTGAGCGAGTCGCTGATAACCTTGAATTAGATAGAAAAGAAGTTTTACTTGTCTATTTATTAAAACATATAGATGGTATATCTGCTTATATAAAAGGACACAAATCTCAAAGAGAAGATGTTAGAGGCAGAATAACAGATGTAATAGTTTATTTATGCTTATTATGGGGGATGATAGAAAATGACTAAATGTCCAGCTTGTAGCGAATTAATCACTCCTAATTGTACTGTTTTTAAAGCTTCTATTGGATTTATAGATTTAGACGGTAATTTTTTTGAAGACAAATGTATTGTAATACACAGAGAGTGTAATTATGATTATTTATTTAATCCTATAGAAAAATTAGAAAACGATATAAAAAATAGCTAAAATATTTCCCAACTTTTTCCAGGAGATATTGGGTCATAATCCATTTCTCTTAATCTTTTAGATTCTTTAGCAAACCCAGTCATAGGAACTCCAAGCAATTTTTCAGGTATTCTCATAGGATTGAGGAATATATTTTGTTCTGGATGTAGTAAATCTCTTCCCATTCTACCAAAAGGAAACATAGTCCATATATAATAATCAGCCAATTTAGTATAATCATCTTCAGCAAATTCTCTTATTACTGAAATAGGAAATCTTGCAATAGGAGGAGTCACTAATTGTAACGGAGCTATAGCAGCTGGATAAGTTCCAAAAAACGCTCTTTCTCTTTCTTTTTCATCTCCAAATAACCATTGAGCAGTATCCTGTAGCCAATTATAAGGAGCTGGTATAGTTTGTTCAAACATAGAATACATAAATAAAGAGCCTAACGCCATAACGAACATATCAGTAGTCATCATTCTTTCAAACTTCTTCATTCCAGGACTTCCAGGCTTATAGCCATACCTTTGAGCAAGTTTCCTTACATCGTTTCTAAACCTAACGGCATTCCAAGCCCATAGCTGAAACCTTGACATAATTTTACCAACACCAGAACGAGCAAAAGCGGGTCGAAAAGGAGCAGAATATAAAAATTGAGTAGCCTTTACTCCTTTTTTGGCAAGTTCAATTAATATAGGGCTTTCTGGATTTTTAATAGCTCCACCAAATCTTTCCCAAGCCTTTATATAATGAGACAAATAGGCATCTCTTCTTAATCTTCTTTCAGGAATTGACATAAATTTAGTCGCTATATCCATTATAGGCTTACTTACACCATATTGTTTTTTTAAAGCCTCCATTTCAGATTTAGCAATTTCCTCTCCACCTTTAGCTTTAGAAGAAACAGCATCTATAAATTGTTCATTTTTTAAACCTCTTATAGACTTGTCTAATCCTAATTCATGTTTAGCTAATTCAATTTGTATTCCATGTTCATCTAAATGCTTTCTAACTTCTACTTCATTTTTAAATTTAGGATTAATAGTTTGAAGATACTCATAATCATAAGCTTTTTTCATAGGTTCATAACCAACAGATTGAAAAGTATGCATCGTTCCACCAAATATATTATTAATAGGAGTTTTTGGATGAGTCATTAATGTGGCTAATTGAAATCTAGCTTCTATACTAGATACTTTTTGTATATCATAATTATCTAATCCTTGTAATTCTTTAGGAAGATTGCCTTTTTTATCTAATAATTGCAAAGAATCAGCTATTTTATTCAACCTTATAGCCCATTGATTATCTGCAAACCACCCATAAGGAGTTGTGCTAACATGTAAATTTGGATTATTCCAAGCTTCTTGACTTACAATTGTTGGCATTCCCATCGCTTCTCTTACATATTGTCTCCAAAACCAATCCCAATTTCTTCGTACTTCTTTAGCTTCTTCAAAATCTTTTTCTTTTCCTCTTTTAGGTTTATTAGTAACTCTGTTAAACCATTCAGGGTTTCTTTCTATCTTGTCCTTATTAGACTCTTTCATCCTGAAAAGAGTTTCCCTTGTCATTAAATTTGTCATACTATCATAAAGATTTTTAGTAGCATTCTCTATATATATACCATGAATAACAGGGTCTAATAAAAATTCCATTTTATGCTCTTCTCTTGCGTGCTGATGTCCAGCTCTTTTATTCATTGATTGTAAATTAGCAATATCCAATCTAGATACTTCAGATTCAACTAATTCATTTTTAACCGCTTTAAACATTAGCAAATCCATAGCTGATTGATAATCTTGAGAACTTCCTAAATCATAGTCTCCATTTGCAAATTTAAACTTTAGAAAGCTAGATTTCATTTCTTGAACATAGTCATTCATAGCTTTTTTATATTCTTTAGTACCTTCTGTTAAACCTTCTAATATTTTATTATGCTTACTTCTTATTTCTGATTGTTCTTTTTCAGCAACTTCTTTTGATAATTTAGTATCATTAAAATAATGAGGTATATAACCCTTTCTATATCCTGTATCAAATATATTCAATTTTTCAAGTTTAGCTACTTTTGTTTCTGCATCTGGTTTCCATTCTTTTTGTTCTTTTCTAGAAAGTTTTTCCCATTCCGAAACATTAAGCTCCAATTCTTTAGTTTTAATTTCTCCAGTCTGCCTATCTATCTTAGTTACTTCTTTAATATATTTTTCAGTAGGCATTCTTTTAATAGCCATAGAGCGCATAAGATGCCTAAAACCATCGCTTCCTACATTAATAGCAAAATCTAAAGCAGTATCAGGGCCTTGCCACCAAGCTTCACTCAATTCTCTCATAAACTTGTCAATATCAAGCCTTCTTTGAGTTTGTTTTTTATCGTAAAATCCTAAAGTATATTCAGCTAAAGGATGCTTGCTATAAAAACCACCACTATCCTTATCATACAACAATTTGTCTTTAGTTTTAAGAGATTTCCATTCTTCTTCTGTTATTTTTTCAAATTTGCCACTATTAAGTTCAAATAAAGATTTATATCTAGACTCTATATTTTCCATTAAATGATTAACTATTTCCCATCCTTTATATTTCCTTCTTCCAGAGCCATCTATATCTATAAGATATTCTCTATCTTTTAAAGGCATTCTATTATTTCCAGTAGTTCTCCATCCGTATAAATCTCTAATCTTTTCCCATTTTTTTGTATAAGCTTCTTTAATTTCTGGAGATTCAAAATTTTGTTTTAGTTGTATTTTAGATAAAGCTATATTATGTAAAGCCATGCCATCTTTTGTTTGATTTAAATATTTAATACTATCCATAAATTCATTAGCTAATCTTGACGAATGAGCTTCTTGCATTGAAGCCATTCTGTGAATTTGACTTTGCAATACCTCCCCCCAAGATGTAGGATATAACATATCTACTTCTTTTGCTTCCATTCCAGCCCAATCTTTTAAAAAACCTTTTTTCTTTACAAAAATTATATCCTCAGCCATCTGTTCAGTGCTAACCATTAAAGGAAATTGCATTTGATTTCTTGCCTTTAATTTCAATCTTTTAAGTAAAGGTAGATTTTGTTCCCAATATTTATGAACACTCCCTTTTTTAATTTGTTTATATGTATTTAAAACATTCTTAAAATCTGTAAGATTCCATTGGTCTACTGATTTTGTAACTGGGTCAAATGGGTCTATATATGTATACAATCCCATTAAAGTTTTATTTAACTTTTCGGGTCTGAAATTAGGGTCTTTTACTATTAAATTTGCAAATTCTGCAACTATTTTCTTTTGTTCTGGGGAAGCTTTCCCTTGTCTAATATTTTCAAGTCCTATCACATCTCCAATTAAAGATTCTTTCACTTTAGGGTCTATTAATTGTTTTAATTGAATTTCTGGGTCAAATAGTTCTACAACTTTACTTTCCTTAAATTTCTCAATATGTTTATCAGCTTTAGGAGGAATTACATTTTTCTCTCCAGATTGTTTGTAAAATCTATTTTGAGCTTCTAAAAATTTCTTTATATTAGCGCTTGATACAGCTTTAGAATTAAAAGCAGCTCTTGTAGTGCTTGTTCTAGCTCCATCTCTTTTAATTAACTGATTTAAAACCATTTTTTGTATACTTGATTTATAAGGAAGATTTTTAAAAGCTGCATTAATTCTTTCTTGTGATTTTTTATTTCTAAATGAGCTTAATAATAAATAGTCAAATACATTTCTTGCATAGTCCGATGATAGTCTGCTTTTAAAATCTCTAATAGCACTATCAATTCGAGCTTGGTCTAATAATTTTTCACCTGTGGTTTCTACTTTGCCTTTTTCTGCATTAAGTAAATCTATCCATTCTTTGTGTTCAGGGCCTAATTCTTCCTTAACTTCTACTGAAGATTTCAATATCCCTCTTTCTTGCAAATTAGTTCTATCTACTTTTTTTATAAATTCAACAGCATTAAACATTTCTTGAAATTCAGCATCTGATATCTTGCTTTTATTTTTAACTGCTTTTCTATATTCGTTTAATATCAAATTCATACCGCCCATTTCCCATACAGAATTTTCTAAATAATCCTCTACATTCTTAAAAACTCTATCAAGTTTATTTAATATTTGTTCTTGAGTATCTGTTTTTTTAATTCCATGCCAACTATCTTTTATTTTGGCTTTTTGAAATTCTTTAATAATATCTTCTGGATTAGATTCAGACATTAACCTTCTTTTATAAGCGTTATTTAAATTGTGATTAAATACAAATTCAACTTGTTTACTGTGAGGATAGTCTAATTTTGTTCTATCTAAAAGTTTCTTAAATAAATTACCTTCTTTTAGACTTTTCATAAATTTATTATAATTTGCAATAGTATTATTATAAGCAGTTTGATTTACTCTATCAAATATAGACATTCTATAATCTACATTTTGCATTAATTTTGCTAATTTAGGAAGAGCTGTATTAATTTCATTTTCTGTTAAATTATTTATCCCTTTAATTAATTCTTGCTTTTGCTCAAATGTCCATTTTTTATTAAGGTCATAATCCTTGCCATAAAAAGCTTTGTTTATCTTCCCAAACAGTTCAAAACGACTCCCTTTTTCAATATCAGGAGTTACAATTCTTTTAATATCCAATTGACTCTTTGTATACTCAGACATACCTGTGGTAGTATTTATAGTACTAGCATCAGTGTTCATCCACTCTTGTTTTTTCTTTCCAGGCGGAGTATCTAATACTTGATATTCTTTTGGATGATAATAAGCATTAGTAAGTAAATTTGACATTTTATCTCTTGAAATCAATCCAAGTTCATTAGCTGGGTCAGCTGTAAATCTTATTAAAGCTGAAGATAAAGACAATTGTCTCTTTTTATCTAAATCACTATTTTTTGGTCTTCTGATTATTCTATAGTTAAGTGGATTCTTTTTTGATTCAAGTCTACCAGAAGTTCTGCTTAATTCTTTTGAAATAGTGCCAGACTCTATTATTTCATAGGGGCCTTTAGTATCTTCAGTTGATTGAAGAACAGATGCCCATGCAGCTCTATGATTTTGAGTCATTGACACAACATCTGACATTAAAGCTCTTGAATTAGCAGTTTGCTCTCCGACAAAAGTTCTTAAAGTAGGAGAAAATTGTGCATAAGGGAATTTATTATTTTTATTTGTAACATAATTAAATATACCTTCAGAAATATCAGTGTCTCTTATTGTTTCTTTATTTAAAACAACTTCATGATGGTGCATATCTTTTACTTGTGAATACATAGGTTTTTTAGAAGGCTGTACTTTATTTAATGGAGCAAATATAACGGTACCATCTGATTGCTTGACATTTTCTTCAGTCCTATGTATATAAATATCTTTATATGGTACCCCTTCTCTATTGTGCTTTTGAACAGATTTACCTTCAGTTAATCCAAAAGAGATTAATAATTCTTTAGCAGATTTTCTAGTCTTAAAACCCTTTCCAGATTGTTGTATATATCCAGGAGGGGCAACTCCCCCTGTTATTTTCCCTAATTTTAAAGCTTCTTGAAGTCCAATTAAATCAGCTCCTAATTGACCTCCAGACCTTACAATTTCAGCTTCTTTTAATCCCTCGCTTAATACTTTTCTTATATTAGCTTCACTTATATCGATATTTAAATCTTTGTAAATTTTCAAATCTCCAGGTCTTGAGCCTGCAATATTTATATGTTTAAGACCTTTGTCTTTAATCCATTCAGCTAATTCCTTTCCTGTAGGATTAACTATATAAGGTTTATTATGAATGTTTGCAAATTTTGCTGTTGCACGACTTCCAGGACTACTTATATCTTCGGCAAATACTTCTCCACGACTAGTAAATTCATCTTTTTGATTTTTATACATTTGATGCCAAGTCTCTTTGAATCCATAGCCGCTTCCATCACTTCTTCTTCCTCCAAAAAATGCAAAAGCACTATCTGCATCAAGGTCTGCTCCACCCAATTTCTCCATAGCTCTTCCATGTATCAATAACCCATGGTCTCTAATTCCTGAAAATCCAGCAAATCTTAATAACTGAGCTCCTGAGGCAGAATCCTGTGGAACTCTTACTGTTAATGCGTTTAATACTTTAGCATATTCTTTCTTATTTGCACCTTTAGACTTTTGGTATGCCTTCCAAATACTATTTAAAGTAGTCCATTTGTCTGTAATAGGATTAAACATTGGAGTTTCTTTATATAAATCTCCTAATACAATAAGTTCATCAGACTTAACTCCATGTTTGCTTAAAGCTTGTGCATCACTATCAAATTCTGGAAACTTTTCTCGTAGCCATTTGTCATAAGGCCTTAAACGCCCTTTTATAGAGTTTTTTATACTAGGGCTCATAACCTTATTAATCAACCAATTATCAACGGCTTTTGCTACAAATTGCTTTGTATATTTACCATGAAATAAAGGAAATGCTTCTCCAGGTAATGCTGCTGCATGTTTAACAATATTATCAGCAGTTGTTGTAAAATCAGATATATTGTCTATGCTATCGTGTATATTCCTAGAAAAAGTTTCTCCTTCCATAGCTAATCTTTCTTGAGCTTCTCTAGAAATATTCATCATTTCCAAAACCATTTCTTGTGATAGTTTTTCATATTTTGGATTTGTTAGAATTTTTTCAATTTCTCTTACTCCCATATTATGGAAATTTTCTCTAACTATTTCTACTTCAGTTCCAGGAATGGCTACTTTATTTTTTGCAATTTCTTTTTCATAATCTTTAAGAACCTTATTAGCTTCTACAGTCCCTGTAAAAGCTTCTCTAACTATTGAGTCAAAGTAATCATTTACAACAGTTCTTGAAATATCTTTCATTTGTTCACTTGGCATTATCAATAATTGTTTTGGAATTTCAATTCCTTTATATACACCATTTTTAACACCTAAATTAGAAGGACCATCATAAACTCCGTAATTATACCTAAATGAGCCAGGGTCTATTTCAAATACTTCACCTCCTTGTAGTAATAATTCACTTTTAGTAGTTTTAATATCAATTATATCTTCAAATTTATTTGTAGTTTTATTATATGTATAATTACCTATGCCTTCCTCTCTCATAGTATTAGCAAATTCTACTTTAGATTTTATTGGGTCAAACATATCTACCATTTTTTTTGCTTTTTTATCATACTTAAGAAAATGGTCATTTCTTCTTATAATAAGTTTTGAGCCCTTTCTTTTAGGGTCGGTAAGATTAGGAGTGTCTACATAATCATTCCATTCTTGCTCTATTTCAAGACCTGTTTTTATAGTTTTTATTTTAGTTTTAGCAGGTTCAAATTTATAATCACCTGCTTTAACACCACCTGTTTGTTTAGCCGCACTATTATAAATAATAAAATTAATACCTTCTCCTAATTCTGGATTGGTATTTTTATACTCTCTCATTGCCTTACTAAACTCTTGAGAGGTGGCATGAGACATGTGCTTTAACATTAAACTTCCGTCTAAAACTACAGATTTTTCTTGTCCTTGTTCTGAACGTGTCCCCCTGTCAAACTGTTGTGCTTCAAGTGTTTTAACTTCGGCTAAAGTAGCACCATCAGTAATCTGCTCCATTTCCGAACTCTTTAATCCTAATATATCTCCTAAAACTTTCTTATCAGAAGTTATAAAAGCTTTAAAATTACCTTTATTTGACAAATTTAAACCTAGAGTTTGCATAAGCATCTTATCGCCTCTCCAACCAGTATTTAATATAACAGGTAACCTTTTGTTCATTTTAACAGCGTTGTTAATAAATCCATCTTTTCCAACAAAATTTTCTATAGAAACTCCATTTATATCTTCGTGATATTTTAATATAGACTTTAATCCTCTAATTTCTTGCTCTCTAGTTATTCCGTAATTTTTTTGTCCAAATTCTATAGTTTCGTTTAGCATTTTAGTAAAAGCAAAATCTGTAGGTAGTTTTACAGAGTCAGTCATAGGATGATGTTTGACAAATACCAACCTATCTTTATCTCCTTCACCTCCCCATAAATGCATATCGTGTTTTTTGTACATATCCTTTACTATGTTTTTAATAGCTTCAGTTTTCATTTCAGCAGCTTTTTCTGCTGCTTTTTCATAAGTTGGATATTTTTTTGCACCTTTATTATCTCTTTCTGTTAGTAAGTAATTAGTAACTTTTTGCTGATATCTTATAAGCTCAACATCTTGTCCATTAAATGCTATAGAATCAATGTATCCATTTTTAGGTCCAAGAGTTATTTTAGGAGTTTTAGTAGGAGCAACAGGTTGAGAAACAGGCTCTGCTAATTCAGGGGCAAATTTAGTTCTTCTAAATGTCAAACTTAATCTATCTGTCTTAGAAGGTCCTACTTCATGATAATGGTCTATTTTAGTTGCTTGAAATTGCCCTGCTGGCAGTTCATATACATCTCCACTTTTGATAGTATGTTTTTCAACTGATTTTCCACGAGGTTTTTGTATATCTATAACTGACTTTCCCCCTAAAGAAAGGACACCAACAGAACCTATAGTTCCATCTTTTTGTCTAAATATACCTTCGGCATCTTGATGAGCAGGTATTCGAGTATTTTTAGGAAGATTATTCATAAGAACACTATCATAATAATCTCTGGGTAAGTTTAATGCATCTTCTACTTCGTTTTTAAGTTCTTTTATATTATTAGGCATCTCTTTAGCTTTATGCTTAGCACCTGTATATACATAATCTGTAGGGCCAAACCATACTGCTTTATGGCCTGACCTAAGGGTAACACCTTCAGTATTTTCAATAGTTCTTCTAACTTCTTTAGTTGTTTTAGTCAAGTCCTTCCCAGTTAACTCTGGTACATGCCTTACTCCAGCCTTGCTTTGAGTATATCTAGGACCTTTTTCTAAAAATTTGTCAGGGAGCGGGTTAAACCCTGCCGAAAACAATGGGTTATACTCTGCCGAAAATGCATGTATCACTCCAGTTTTATTTATAAAATAATCTAATGCTGTAGCATGAGTAGGCCTATTTGCTTCTTGATAATAAACAATTTTCTTACCCTTTAATTTTCCAGAATTAATAGCTCCTAATAATTCTTTCCTGTATTCTTGCTCTA
>CEUX01021353.1_pt1 | contig 15225 bp, 15 predicted proteins | sample 531361 | NCBI WGS metagenome assembly CEUX01 (sample SAMEA2622736, study PRJEB7988) | marine metagenome | isolation source: saline water (ENVO:00002010), including
AAGAAAAAGCAAAATTGCCTAAATATTTTGGTAAGTTGCACGATATAATAGATAATTATATGAGAAAGTATCCTATTCTTTCATTACACGAAGAATTTGGACACGCTGAGGGTTTTAATATACAATATTATAGACCTAAACAAGGATATTATAAACAACATAGTGAACGAATGAGTATAAGGGACGGTCACAGGTTGTTAGTATGGATGACTTATTTAACTGATACCAAAAATGCAGGAACACATTTTGATTATTTAAATTGGTCCTCGGAATGTAAAAAAGGATTAACTTTAATATGGCCAACAGATTTTCCTTTTACACATAGAGGGGTTATAAGTCAAACGGAAGATAAAATGATAATAACAGGATGGCTAGGATTTAGGAAAAAAGATGAGTAAAGAAACAATAGAGCAATTTAAAAAGGACAGATATTTACTTGTAAAGAATTTTATCAGTCCTGAATTAGCAAAAATAGCATTAACATATACACTACATCAAGCAAGACATAACTTTAAACCAGAAGGTGCGACAGGTCAAATACCACATACACATTCTATACACGGTGACCATATGATGGAATCTATATTTGAACATACTTGGCCAAAGATGGAAGAATTAACTGGTGTCGAGTTATGGCCAACTTATACTTTTTATAGAGTATATAAACAAGGTGATATATTAAAACATCATACAGACAGACCTGCTTGTGAAATATCAGCAACTTTATGTTTAGGTTATGATTATTCTAATTTAGACGCCTTTAAGAAAACAGATTATAATTGGCAACTATGGGTAAACAATACAGCAAATGGTCAACGATATGGTGGTGATCCTGAATACGATAGAGGATATGATATGCAACCAGGTGACGCTATTATCTATCGTGGTTGTGAAGTAGACCATTGGAGAGATGAGTTTAAGGGTATTATGCAATCGCAAGTATTCTTTCATTATTGTGATAGAAATGGTCCTTTCAAGGATGCAAAGTTTGATTGTCGACCTGCTCTTGGTTATCCTGCAAGTGCAAAAATACCAGAAGCAGTAAATGCTTTAAAACAGGCAGAAATAAAATTCCATGGCGAATATAAAGAAGGTGGAAAACATTTTGGAGATAAGAAATGAGTTTAATTGGAAGAGATATTAAATGGTATAATCCTTTTGGTCCTATTATTGTTCATAGCACAATATCAGAAGAATTGCACGAATTATTATTAAGTAATGCTGATAAGTTAAGAGATGGAACGCACCCTAATAATAAAAATTATAATAAAGAAACAAATGATTATAGACAAAGATTAGCAGGTTGTTTATCGGAAGAATATAGTTATGAAGGTATTTTTACTAAACCTGAAGATAAGATTATAGTTGAAGAATTAACTTGGTTAGCTTCAAAATATACTGAAATGGCACATCAAGTTGGTAAGATAAAGGAAAGGAATATTAGAAAGCCTGAAGAAATAATTTTACAAAGACCCTTATGGGTTAATTATATGAAAGCAGGAGAATGGAATCCTTCTCATAATCATTCAGGTGAAATATCCTGTGTGACATATTTAAGGGTGCCACAAGAAATAGAAAGAGAAAATGTAACCGATGAACACACAAAAAGTAGTAATACACCATCTGCTGGTCGTATTGAATTTCAATTTGGTAATGTAGGTATGCCTTTTTCTTCAGGTGGATTTATACGAACACCTAAAGTAAGAGATATTTATTTTTTCCCAGCTGCATTATCTCATCAAGTATATCCATTTAAAGCAGATACCGAAAGAGTATCAGTAAGTTGTAATTTTTCTGATGGACCAAAAGCTAGAGATACCCTAAAAGCTTTAGGAGAACAATTGTGATTGAAGTAACCTTTATTCAAAAGGATACAAAAGAAGAAGAAACAATATCAGTTCCTGTTGGAACTACATTGATGGAAGCAAGTAGATTTTTTTCTAAAGACAAGTATGTAAGAGGTGTTGAGGCTGAATGTGGTGGAGGTTGCTCTTGTGCTACTTGCCATATCCATGTATTATCTGAATGGATTGATAAAACAGGTCCTGCAAGTGATGATACAGCAGAATTATCTTTGTTAGAATACGAACATAATTTTGATGAAAAATTTAGTAGATTGGCTTGTCAAATAGTTTTAGATGATAAACATAATGGATTAAAAGTCTATGTCCCATAAAACTATTATAACTAGAGAAAATAAATGGACTACTCCATTTTGGTCTACAAATATAGAAGAATGGAAAGTGCAAGAAAGAAAAGTATCATACAACGAAGATTTAATACAATTTGTTATTTCTGAGGCAGAAAAAGATAAAGAAAATAAAATAAATATAAAAAAGTCAAATAGAGGTGGTTGGCAAAGTCGAGTCAATTTATTTGAAGAACCAGCAACAAAAGAATTGTGTGAAAAAATATGGGATTGTAGTAAAACAATATTTCCATTTGTTAAGAGTATGAAAATTAAACAAATGTGGGCAGCTGTTAATAAAAAATATAATTCTAATGTGATACATCAACACGGAGAATATGACATATCTGGTGCATATTATCTTCAAGTTCCTCCAAATTCTGGCAGGATAGTGTTCAGGGATCCTAGACCAGGCGCAATAGCTAGTTATTTTCATACTAGAATAGAAGGTGAGTTAGAACATATATTCCCTAAAGAGTGTGATTTAATGCTTTGGCCTGCATTTGTAGACCATTTTGTTGAAACAAGTCAATCTGATAATGATAGAATTATGATTAGTTTTGACTTACAATTTACGACCTGAAGTTTATAAATATAAGTAAAAATAAATATTACAATAGGGTTTATTAATGGCAACAATACAGAATATCACTATTGACCAGGATGCAGATTTTTCAGAAACTTTAACTATTAAAGATTCTACTGGTACCGTTGTAGATTTAAGTTCAGAAACACTAACAGCGAGTATGAGAAAACATCATTTGTCGGTTACTAAAACAGATTTCACTACTGCTACGGTAAGTGCAACCGATGGTACTTGCACGATTAAATTAACAGACGCCGTAACCGCTAATCTTGAAGAAGGACGATATGTGTGGGACTTTGTGACTACTGATTCAACTGGTTTAAAAACTAGACGAATTGAAGGTAGAGCAACGGTAACACCAAGCGTGACTAGATAGTATGAAAAAATCAACACAGCGATATATTGATTCAGAAAAAAGTAGTAATTGGTTAGATTCTTTTTTATCAAATGATAATATAGAAGAAAAGAAACCAATGCCTGTTATCAAAGAAGTTGTAAAGGATCCTGTTCCTAAAATGGATCCAGTTAAAGATGGTGACCCTATTATAGATATTGATCCAGATATCGAAAGAGAAATAAGTTTAATACAAGAACAAAGATTAGGTAAAAAATTAGTTGAAGTTCTTCCAAAAGATAGTGAGGTGATTGTTGAAACACCGAATTTAGGAGTTTCTTTGGTAGATTTTTTTGCTTCAATATCTGAAGAAAAGAAAAACTTAAAAGCAAAAGTTAAAAAAGATAAAATAAAAATAGATGAATTAGAAAAGTTATTTTCTAATTTAAAAAAAGATAAGAAAAAAGACAAGAAAAAATTATTATTAGAACCTGAAGAAGTTAAGAAAGTAGAAGAAAATAAAGAAGGAAGTTCCTTTAATACTTTTAATAATTCTATGGATGGGTTTTTACATCCGTCAAACGCTGAAAAGGAAGTGCCTTTAATGCAACGAGTTGAGAAGCAGATTTCTGAAATGAATACTGCTACTGAATTTGATAAAGAAAAAATTGCTACATTAGAAAGAATTGATTCTTTCGATAAAATGAAAGCAGAATTTGCTAAATTTAAAGACACGGTTTCAAAACAATTATCATCATTAGGCGGTGGTGGTTCTGTTAGAATTTCAGAAATGGATGATGTTGATACCTCTGGACAAGCAAATGGTTATGCATTAAAATATAATTCAACAACTGGCTCATATGATTTTGGAGAAGTTGCAAGTGATTTAAGTGCTGTTGACCAACATATAATACCGGCAACAAATAACACTTATGATTTAGGCACATCTTCAAAAAGATGGAGAAAGATTTACTTGGCAAGTTCTACGGTAGATTTAGGTGGTGCAACAATATCCTCTGATGGTACTGGAACGATTGAGATTGCTGCTACTGGTGCAACATTACCTGCAGGTTCAAAAGCAGGTGCAAATGAAATGGCAGTTGTATCAACTGGTGCTTCTGGTGCTTCTGGTCAGGTTGCAAGAGTTGTTCCATTTTATAGTGCTACTGGTGGGTTAAGTTCAAAAAATACAGACTTTGAATTTAATGCTACGATTGATAATAGAACAACATTTACAGGAACAAAAACATTTACATTGGCAAATGGTTCTTCACTTGCAGATAGTGATACAACTATTTTTCAATTTTAAAGGATAGAATATGGCGAATAAAACACCAATCAGAGCAGTCTTTAATGATAGTAATGTCGCAACAGGATTATCTGAATTTCAATCTGGTGATACGGTAGCATTAACACACGGTGGTCTTGGTGTTTCACTATCAATAGGTAGTGCAGGTCAAGTATTAAAAGTTAATTCAGGTGCTAGTGCATTAGAATTTGGTAATGTAGAAGCAGTTTTAAATATTGATGGAATGACCGATGGGTCAAGTGCAACAATTGCTGATGGTGATAAGTTTGCTATTTCAGATGGCGGCACAGAAAAATATGTAACCGCTTCTCAAATATCAACCTATGTTAATGCAGAATTAGGATTAGATATTGATTCATATGCTGATGGAACAGGAATTACTTTAGCTGCTACAGATAAATTTGTAGTATCAGACGGTGGCACAGAAAAGAAACTTAATGCTTCACAAATTGATACTTATATTTCAGCAACAACATCAACACTTACAAATAAAACTTTAACAGGTCCAAGTGTAGGAACATCATTAAATCTTATAGAGGATGCAACAATTATATTTGAAGGTGCAACCGATGACGCTTATGAAACAACTTTAACGGTAGTAGATCCTACAGCAGATAGAACAATATCGTTACCAAATGCAACAGATACATTGGTTGGTAAAGATACAACTGATACTTTAACAAATAAAACTTTAACTAGTCCAGTTTTAAATACTGGCGTTTCTGGTTCAGCTGTTGCTGATGAAGATAATATGTCTTCCAATTCAGCAACAAAACTTGCAACACAGCAAAGTATTAAAGCATATGTTGACGCTCAGGTTACAGCACAGGATTTAGATTTTCAAGGGGATAGTGGTGGTGCTTTATCAATTGATTTAGATTCTGAATCATTAACATTTACAGGCGGAACTGGTATTGATACAAGTGGTTCTGGTAATGCGGTTACCTTTGCTATTGATTCTACGGTTGCAACTTTAACTGGTTCACAAACACTAACAAATAAAACTTTAACAGGTCCAAGTGTAGGGACTTCTTTAAATTTAATTGAGGATGCAACAATTATATTTGAAGGTGCTACAGATAATAGTTATGAAACAACGGTAACGGTTACTGACCCAACAGCAGATAGAACAATTACTATACCAGACGCTACGGATACTTTAGTAGGTCGTGGAACAACTGATACATTAACAAACAAAACATTAACAAGTCCTACAATTACTGGTGCAACTATTGATTTAGGTGCAAATTTAGTAATGGCAGGAAACACTATAATATTTGAAGGATCGACAGCTGACGCTTACGAAACAACGGTAACGGTTACGGATCCAACAGCAGATAGAACAATTACTTTACCAAATGTGACTGGTACGGTTGTAACCACAGGAGATACTGGTTCGGTTACTAATACAATGTTAGCAGGAAGTATTGCAGCTTCTAAACTTGCAGGTTCTATTGGTAATTCAAAATTAAGTAATTCTTCTATAACACTTTCGGATGGTTCATCAACTACTGCAATCTCTTTAGGTAGCACAATGACTTTTGCAGGAACAAGTAATGAGGTTGAAGTTTCAGAAAGTTCAGGAACACTTACAATTGGTTTACCTAATAATGTTACCATCGCAGGAAATTTAACCGTGAGTGGAACAACAACAACCGTAAGTTCAACAACTATTGAGGTTGCAGACCCATTATTACATTTAGCAACAAATAATGGTTCAGCTGACGCTGTAGATATTGGGCTTTATGGGTTATATGATACTTCAGGTTCACAAGATTTATATTCAGGATTATTTAGGGATGCTTCTGATTCTGGTAAATGGAAATTATTTAAATCAAATCAGGCAGCACCAACAACAACCGTAAATACTAGTGGCACAGGTTATGCAGTTGATACTTTAGTTGCAAATATAGAAGGTAATGTCACAGGTGATGTCACAGGTGATGTCACAGGAAATGCTGATACAGCAACTGCATTAGCAACTGGTCGAACAATAGGTATGACAGGAGATGTTGTTTGGACTTCTGCTTCATTTACAGGTTCAGGTAATGTCACAGGTTCAGCAGTAATTCAAGCAGGTGCAGTAGAAAATTCAATGTTGGCAGATGATGCCGTTGGAGCAGATGAATTAGCAGCAAATGCTGTAGTTAATGCAAGTGTGGCTTCAAGCGCTGCTATTGCATTTAGTAAGATGGCAGATTTAACTGCTTCAAGATTATTAGTATCTGACGGTAGTGGTGATGTGTCAGTAAGTGCGGTTACTTCAACTGAAGCAGGGTATTTAGACGGCGTGACAAGTGCAATACAGACACAATTAGATACTAAAGCAACAAACGCTTTCGCAATTGCTCAGGCAGTCGCATTAGGATAATAGATAAATAGTATTAAAGGAAACAAAATATGGCAGTCCCAAATTCAAGAGCAACATTTAAATCGTATTGTTTAAGGTCTTTAGGTAAGCCTGTTATTGATATTAATGTTGATGACGACCAAGTAGAAGATAGAATAGACGAAGCGTTGCAATATTTTTCTCAATATCATTATGATGGCGTTGAAAGAATGTATTTAAAGTATAAGGTTACAGCAGACGACCTAACTAGGGTTCAAACTGATACTAATACTTACTATGCAACTGAAAGAGGGTCAATTCAGGATAATATTGAGTTGGAAGAAGGCACACAAACAACAGGTGATACAAGTGGTGACCTATTGTTAGAAACTGAATTTAAAGTTTTAGATGAAACTTCAACTGGTGCAACAACAGGATGGAAAGAAGTAGAAAATTATTTAACCGTTCCTAGTTCCGTTGTTAGTGTTGTTAATATATTTCCTTTTTCTGACCGTTCAAGTTTAAATATTTTTGATGTTAAATATCAATTACGATTAAATGATTTATACGATTTTTCATCAACTAGTATTGTTCATTATGAAATGACAATGCGACATTTAGATTTTCTTGACCACATATTAGTGGGAGAGAAACCATTTAGATATTCTCAACATATGAATAGATTATATATTGATATGGATTGGGATGAAGCAGTTAGTGCTGATGAACATTTAATTATAGAATGCTACAGAAAATTAGACCCTTCAAAATTTGTGGATATCTATGATGATATATTTTTAAAAAGATATGCAACAACATTAATCAAAAAACAATGGGGTCAAAACTTATCAAAGTTTTCAGGCACAGCTATGCTTGGAGGCGTCACTCTTAATGGTCCAGAATTATTTTCAACGGCAATTGCGGAACAAGAAAAATTAGAACAAGAAATAAGAACAACATACGAAACTCCTGCTCATTTTGAAATAGGATAGTAAATGCCAACAAATCAATACTTTGATACAGGCACAACTTCGGAACAAAGGTTATATGAAGATTTAATCATTGAACAACTGAAGATTTATGGCCAAGATGTCTATTATTTACCGAGAAAGATAGCGAACAAGGATACAATCTTTGGAGAGGATCCAGCTTCGTCTTTTGATGATTCATACATTATTGAAATGTATGTGGATAACACTCAAGGTTATATGGGTGACCAAGAAATCATTAAGCGTTTTGGTTTAGAATTAAGAGATGATATTACTTTTGTTGTTTCAAAAATGAGATGGGAAAGATTAATTTCAAATAATAGTGATTTACAAACCACATTAAGACCTAATGAAGGTGATTTGGTTTATTTCCCAACTACAAAAGCATTCTTTGAAATTCAGTTTGTGGAACACGAACAGCCGTTCTATCAACAAAGTGCTTTACCAGTTTATAAATTATCTTGCACAAAATGGGAATATGCTTCAGAAAGAATTGATACTGGCATTACTGATATAGATAAATTAGAAGATAGTTTATCTACCGATACAATGAATTGGCAGTTTACTTTAGAAGCAGAAACTGGTTCAATAGTTCTTGAAAGTGATACAGGTGATGTTAGTTATCTTATTAATGAGGACTTTACAATGGCAACTCAACAACCAGTTGACCAAGGCAAGATATTTGAAGATGAAGCAGGCACAACGCCTGGCTCTAGTTCAGACGATATACTGGACTTTAGCGAAAGAAATCCATTTGGGGAGGTTGACGAATACTAATGTTTGGAGAACATTTTTATAACAAGCATATAAGAAATACGGTTATCGCATTTGGTACGATATTTAATAATGTCAATATCAAGCGTTTAGATTCTAGCGGGAATCCTTTACAGAATATTCGTGTTCCTTTGGCCTATGCCCCAAAAGAAAAAATGTTAGTTAGATTAGAACAACAGGAAGATTTAAAAGGCGATGATTCAAAAGTGGCAATTACTCTACCTCGAATGTCATTTGATATACAAAGCTTTGCTTACGACCCTACAAGAAAATTAAATAAGTTGCAAAAATACGGTGCTGTTAAAACTACATCGGATACAAAAAAACTTAATACACAATATTCTCCTGTTCCTTATGATGTTTCTTTTAACTTGTATGCCTTTGTTGCTAATTCAGACGATGGTTTACAGATATTAGAACAAATATTACCATACTTTCAACCTGACTATACGGTTACAATGATTGAAGATTCAACTTATATGGATACAAAAAGAGATATACCGTTTATTTTAGAAAGTGTGGATTATGAAGATACCTATACAGGCAGTTTTGATAGTAGAAGAGCAATTATCTATACATTAAAATTTACAGCAAAAATTTATCTTTATGGACCAATTAGTTCTACTTCTATTATTAGAGAAGTTAGTGCTGATTTATATGAAAATGTATCTTCAACTAATCCTTCAAGAAAAGAAAGAATTACAATTACTCCAAATCCAACAAGTGCTGATTATGATGATGATTATACATTTACTACAACGCTTGAACAATTTGATGATGGTAAAAATTATGATGAAGCTAGTGGTGACGATAAGTAATGGCTACCGTAATAATTGGTAGCGACCATCGTGGTTATGAATTAAAACAGGCAATAAGAGAATATTTGATGTATAAAAAATATGATGTATTAGATGTTGGAACTCACGATAATAAATCTTGTCATTACCCTAAAGTTGCTAAAGATTTAATTAAATTGATGAATAGTAAAAAAGGTATTTTAATATGTGGTTCAGGATTTGGTGTGAGTATTGCTGCTAACAGACACAAAGGCGTTCAAGCTGTTCCTGCAAGAACACCTGAAGAAGCAGAAATTGCTAGAAAGCACGGTAATATTAATGTCTTATGTTTAGGTGCAGATTTTACTGGAGAAGAACAAGCAACAAAAATTGTGGATAAGTTTTTAACAACTGAATTTGAAGGCGGACGCCATAGTGAAAGATTGGAAATGATAGATGAGCAAAATAGATGAAAAACTTAATGAAGTTTTAGATATTGCAGGTGAGATATTACCTGAAGAATCTAAAAAAGAAATATCTAAAGAAATTACAATACCTAAACCTGATGTAGATACTGACTTTGAAACTGGTAGGGAAAATCTTTACAAGTTAATTAATAAAGGTAATGAAGCAATAGATGGTATTTTAAATCTTGCAAAAGAAGGAGAACATCCAAGAGCTTATGAAGTTGCAGGACAATTAATTGGTACCGTAAGTCAAGTATCACAAGATTTAATTAATTTACAAGATAAGTTAAAGAAGTTAAAAGAAGTTCCTGATAAAGCACCGAAAAATGTCACGAATGCTTTATTTGTAGGATCGACCACAGAATTACAAAAGTTATTAAAAAAGAATAAATGAGTATAGCAAAACACGACCAATATTTGGGTAATCCAAATCTTAAACGAGCCCACACTAAATCACGATTTACAAAAAAGCAAATCGAAGAAGTGGTTAATTGTTTGGATTCGCCTGAACATTTTATCGAAAAATACTTAAAGATAGTCACACTAGATAAAGGTTTAGTGCCTTTTGAAATGTATGATTTTCAGCGGAGGATGGTTAATGTGTTCCACAAAAATAGGTTTTCAATTTGTAAATTACCTAGACAAAGTGGAAAGTCAACCATCATTGTCGCCTACCTCTTACATTATGCATTGTTTAATGATAATGTGAATATTGCTATTCTTGCCAACAAGTCCTCTACGGCTAGAGATTTGTTAGGCAGATTGCAACTGGCTTACGAACATCTACCAAAATGGTTACAACAAGGCGTTCTTAATTGGAATAAAGGTTCACTCGAATTAGAAAATGGAAGTAAAATTATTGCGGCTTCTACTTCCTCTAGTGCTGTTCGAGGAATGACTTTTAATATAATATTCCTAGATGAGTTCGCCTATGTGCCAAATAATATTGCTGAAGAATTTTTTAGTTCAGTTTATCCTACAATTTCTTCTGGTGAAAGTTCAAAGGTAATTATTGTTTCTACTCCACACGGAATGAATATGTATTATAAGTTGTGGATGGATGCAGTTAATAAAAAGAACGATTATGTTCCGACTGAAGTTCATTGGTCAGAGGTTCCAGGAAGAGATGACGCTTGGAAAGAACAGACAATACGAAATACAAGTCTTTCACAATTTCAGACCGAGTTTGAATGTGAGTTTTTAGGAAGTGTAGATACGCTCATAACTGCAAGTAAGATTAAAACAATGGCGGCAGTTGAACCAAAACGAAGCAACAACATAGATGTATTTGAAATGCCTAAACCAGGTCATATCTATACAATGTGTATTGATGTTTCAAGAGGTTTATCAAATGACTATTCAGCATTAATTGTATTTGATGTTACCAAAGCCCCTTACAAAATGGTCTGTAAGTTTAGGGATAACGATATCAAACCGATAGTCTTTCCCAATATCATACAGAAAATAGGTAATTATTACAACAAGGCCTTTTGTCTAATAGAGATAAACGATTTAGGACAACAAGTGGCAGACGCTCTACAATTTGAATTAGAATATGATAATATGATGATGGTTACTCAAAGAGGAAGGTCAGGTCAAATACTAGGTGGTGGATTTAGTGGAAGAGGAAATCAATTAGGGTTAAGAATGACGAAAGCGGCGAAAAAAATTGGTTGTTCTAATCTGAAAAGTTTAGTCGAGGGTGATAAATTGATTATTCAAGATTTTGATATAATATCGGAACTATCTACTTTTATTGCGAAAGGGAAGTCTTTCGAAGCGGAATCAGGTGCTACAGATGATTTAGTTATGTGTATGGTTATATTCTCTTGGATGGCGAATCAACGATATTTTAAAGAATTAACTAATGTGGATGTTCGTGGACAGATGTTTACCGAACAACAAAATGCAATAGAACAAGATATGGCACCCTTTGGATTCATTGATAATGGTCTTGATGACCCCGATGGAAAAAATAATTCTTTTTTTGATGACGCTGGTGAATTATGGCAACCAGTCGAAATACGAAAAGGCGAACATTATTAGAGAACCTCTAATATATAAATATTAGTCAAAGGGTTGAAACAAAAAACTTAATAAGGAGAACGAACAAAATGGCATTTCAAGTATCACCAGGCGTTTTAGTTCAAGAAACGGACCTTACAAATATAATCCCAGCGGTTTCAACATCAATTGCTGGCGCTTGTCTTTGTGCTGAAAAAGGTCCTATTGATGAGGTTACTCTTATTTCAAGTGAAAAAGAATTAGTAGAAAAGTTTGGGAAACCAAATGCTTCTAACTTTGAATCTTGGTTTACGATTGCTAACTTTCTTCAATACGGAAACGCTTGTAAAGTAGTAAGACCTACAACAGGAATGGTTAATGCCGGTGTATCAGGTACACCTATCTTAATCAAAAATACTACTCACTATCAAGACAATTATGCTGATGGCTCTGCCAATGTAGGCGCTTGGGCGTCTAGAGAACCAGGAACATTAGCGAATAACCTGAAAGTGTCTATGTGCACCAATTCAACTGCGTTTGGGCCTCACGGAATGAGCGGTAATCTTACCAATGATGCTTCGGCGGATATTGGCGATACAACTATCACCGTTGACGATGGCTCTCTAATGCAAGTTGGAGATATTTTAGAATTTGGAGACGCTTCTGGTTGGACAGCAGCGCCTGCAGGAAGCTATTATAAGGTAACTAACATCGCTACCCACGTGGTAACAATTTCGAGATTTAATCCTGCAACTGGTAAAACAGAAACAGGTGGTCTACGACACGCTGTTGTAGATAATGCGAAAATTAGACGACATTGGGAATACTACTTTAACTTTTCACAACCAAACGGCACAACAGATGATGTATCAGCTGCTGGCGGTTCACTTGATGAATTACATATTGTAGTATCAGACGAAGATGGCGGTATCACAGGTACAGCAGGAACTATATTAGAAACATTTGAAGGTCTTTCACAGGCTTCGGATGCAAAAAATTCACAAGGCGGCACCAACTATTATGTTGATGTTATATACAATGAATCAAATTATATCTATTGGATGGATCACGAAACAACTTTAGCAAATGCTGGTTCTGCAAAAACAGGACAAACATTTGACGCTCAAGGTGCAAATGATTTTACCGTATTTTCACATTCATTAACTGGAGGAACAGATGACTACACAATTACTAATGCTGAATATGCATTAGGATTTGATAAGTTCATTGACTCTGAAACGGTTGATATTGCGTTATTATTATGCGGACCATCTCAAACAGCAGCTGACGCTACTGGAGACACTAAAGCAACTAAAGTAATTGATATTGCAGAAGCAAGAAAAGATTGTGTGGCATTTATTTCACCTGCGAGAGCAGATGTTGTAAGTGTGACTGATCCTATTGCTCAAACTGCTAATGTTAAATCTTTTGCTGATGGGTTATCTTCATCTAGTTATGCAGTAATAGATAGTGGTTACAAATATATGTATGACAAATACAATGATGTATACCGCCATGTTCCGTTAAACGGAGATATTGCTGGTCTTTGTGCTAGAACAGACAGCGTTGCAGACCCTTGGTTCTCACCAGGCGGTTTCAATAGAGGTCAAATTAGAGGTGCAGTTAAACTTGCCTTTAATCCAAATCAAACACAAAGAGATGACTTGTATAAAGCAAGAGTAAATCCAGTAGTGACTTTCCCAGGTCAGGGAACGGTACTATTTGGTGATAAAACTGCTCAAGCTAAACCTAGTGCATTTGATAGAATCAATGTAAGAAGATTATTCATTGTTCTTGAAAAAGCGATTGCTACTGCAGCTAAATTCCAACTATTTGAGTTCAATGATGAGTTCACTAGAGCAGGATTTAGAAATATGGTAGAACCGTTTTTAAGAGATGTAATGGGTAGAAGAGGTATTACAGACTTTTCAGTAGTTTGTGATGATACCAATAATACTGGAGAAGTTATAGACAGAAACGAATTTAGGGCTGATATCTTTATCAAACCTGCTCGTTCTATTAACTTCATAACACTTAACTTTGTCGCAACTAGAACAGGCGTAGCCTTTTCTGAAGTTGCAGGCGCTTAACAGATAGAGAGGAGAAACAAAAATGGCAAGTATTGATGATTTTAAATCTCGTCTAAAAGGCGGCGGTGCTAGACCGAATCAGTTTAAGGTAACTATGCCTTTTCCAGGGTTCGCTCAAGTAGGCGGCGAAACGAGTGATATGGCTTTTTTATGCACAGCAACTAATACACCAGCTTCGAATGTAAGTGAAGTGGGAGTTGCTTTTAGAGGCAGAACTTTATATGTTGCAGGTGACAGAACATTTGACACTTGGTCAACAACGGTTATAAATGATACTGACTTTAAAGTATATAGAGCTGTAGAAAGATGGTTAAACGGTATTAACAATATGACTGATAATGAAGGGTTAACTAATCCTTCAGATTATCAAGTGGATGCTTTTGTAGACCACTTGGACAGAAACGGATCAACTCTAAAGTCTTGGACTTTTAGAGGGTTGTTCCCAACTGCTCTTCCAGGAATTGCATTAAACTATGGTACTAATGATACCATTGAAACTTTTGATGTGACTTGGAGATATCAGTATTTTGAAACAGATACTACTACATAAACAAATAAGTTATAAGGAAATATAATATGGTACAACTATTGGGGTTCCAAATAACTAGGACTAAAGACGAGGTGGGAAGTAAAGGCACACAAGCCTTTACTATCCCGTCTCCTGATGACGGCACAACAACTATATCCGCTGGCGGTTATTTCGGCCAATACTTGGATATGGATGTCACGGCCAAAAATGAAGAAGGCCTAATTAGACGATATAGAGAAATTGCTCAACATCCAGAATGTGATATGGCAGTTGAAGATATCATTAATGAGGTTATTATATCAGACGAAAGAGATACTTCCGTTTCTATATCTTTGGATAAAATAGGAATTAGTGATAATATAAAAACTAAAATTCGTAGCGAATTTGATGAAATTTTATCTCTAATGAATTTTGATGAAAAAGGCCACGACATATTTAAAAGGTGGTATATAGATGGAAGGATTTACTTTCATAAGGTAATCGACCCGAGCAGTCCTCGTTTAGGAATAACAGAATTACGATATATTGACCCACGAAAAATTAAAAAGATTCGTGAAGTCCAAAAGCGTAGAGATGTTAAACGAAAAGGAATAGAAGTTATAGAAGAAACAGCAGAATGGTTTGTCTATAATGAAAAGGGATTAGGACCATCAAGCAATACTGGTGTTAAGATTGCTGCTGATACAATTACATATGTTACCTCTGGTGTTATAGACCAGAATAAGAATTTAGTTTTAAGCCATTTGCATAAGGCAATTAAACCTGTCAATCAATTGCGAATGATAGAGGATGCTGTTGTTATTTACAGAATAGTAAGAGCACCTGAAAGAAGAATATTTTATGTTGATGT
>CEUX01054380.1_pt1 | contig 15215 bp, 22 predicted proteins | sample 531361 | NCBI WGS metagenome assembly CEUX01 (sample SAMEA2622736, study PRJEB7988) | marine metagenome | isolation source: saline water (ENVO:00002010), including
GTGTTGGCCCCAGAGGTATAGGAGCAGCCTCCCCTTAGTCGGTCCGACCCTATCTGTTTCACGGTGAATCGACCGCTGTCCGACGTGTCGCTTGCTCGGGCTATCATGTCGAAGTAGTTTACCATCTCTGGCCAAGTCTCCATCCACTGGTCCTTCAGGTCCTGGGCCCTGTTAAACGTCATGGGGATACCCATAGAGGCTGCGTAGTCTACAAAGGCCGCAATCCCCAAACCCCCAGGGAAGCCGAAATTGCCCGCCTTGGCGTCCTGGCGCGCCTTCTTAATAGCTTTATCCCCACCAGCGCGTCGGGCCATAGCCTCTTCATAGGATATGTTTAGTAGCTGGGCGGCGAAGGCTAGGTGGAGATCTCGTCCCTCCATCAGGGCCTCAGCCATCTTGCTATAATTGAACAGGCGCAGGTTGACCTGGGCTAGAGTACATAGTTCCAGAGATGAGTAGTCAATAGCGGCGAACACTTTACCATCACGAGGCACGAAGCATTCCCGGAACCCGCCCTTCCTAGGAGGATTCTGGAAGTTAGGAGCGCGCCAACTGGTACGCCCGCTTCTCACCAGCACATTTGGTGACGAGGTAATAGGCTTGTCTACCCCGGACTGTAGGATGGGGAGATAGGTGGTGAGTAGTTTTTTGTACTCTACCCCCTCGGCGTACTTCTCCAGGTAGGCGTTTCCACTACCCTTTAGAGTATCCGAGTCTGTCTTCACCTGACCTAGGGGGAACTTGGTAGAGGGGTCTGTGAGAGGAGGCTCGCCACCATACGCCTTAGTCACCAGGGCCTGCATCCTTCCCTTGTGTATGCCCGTCTTGCTGCGGGGCACCTTGCATCTCTTAGGCATATAGCCCCGCTCGCCAGCGCACTCATAGCACTTAAGACCAGACTTGGATATCTCTGGCACCCCGGTGCCCTCGCATACCCTACACTTGTTGATGCGTAGGAATCCAGCCATCTCGGCAGCAGCATCAGCCTGTATAGCTAAACCCAGTACCTGCTTCTCGAAACGCCTAACAGCCTCGGAGTCGGTGTACACGCCATGGCACGCCATAAGGTGGAGGGATAAGGCAGCGGCTGTCTGTTCTATCTCGTTGGTCACAGTGCCTGTGTGGTCCACCAGTATGCCCTCGGGCAGGCTGCGCTCTTTGGCCTGCTGTAGGTAGGCCTTCCTGCACCAGTAGGCGTCGTCCATCGCGTAGACCTTTGCCTTCTCCGGCCAGTCATCTATGGGTACCCCGTCCAACGCCGAATATCGGAGCCGCCAAGAGTTGGGGTCCTTCTTATCCTCGTACAGGTTCTCCCCAAAATAAAGCTCGGCCAAGTACGCCAGTGAGAAATTCCCCGGCTTCTTATTTGTTCGGTCGTCGAAGCTGAAGTTGTCCTCCGCAATAGCTATTAGCTTCTCCCTAACCTGGGTGTCCCTTAGCCTACCCTCTTCCATAAGGTGAAGGACAATAGGCATAAGGTCTGGGCATTCGTTTATAATAACCCCCAAGTCATAGGGGTGGTTGTGGGCCACCATGGTGTAGCCCTGTTGTACGAAGTAGCACCAAGCGTCTACAGCTTTGTCTGCTCTTACTAATAAATTCCAACTAACAGCACCCACAAAAAAGCCGCTTGCGCTATCTAGGTTTTCCAACGAGAAATGCCTAGCTGCATCTATGGACCCCCCTCCTCCAGAGAAGGTGGCGCATACGAGCTTCGGGGTGAGGTTGCCGTCTTCGATCAGGTGGGTTTCCGTATCCCATCCAATGATGTCCTGCATATCATCCTCCTATGTAAAAATGCCCGATATAGCACCTCGGGCGGGGAGGATTCAATTCATGTAGGGTAGACATGAAGTTGAACTATTGCTCGTTGATGGCTCTCCAGTACACATTGGTGAAAGGCTTACCGCTCTTGGAAGACACGGTAGTCTTGGCCTCGGCTACGAGTCGAACACCTTTGGTCTCCTCCCCAGTGTAGCCTTCGGCGGCACCGAATAGCTGATCACATACCTCTTCTGTAATGTCGGAATCCGTAACTCCTGCTGCGTCTCCGCCCAGTAGCTCGGCAATGAAGGTCTTAATGCGTGCCATTCCACGCTTTCCTCCATCGGTAAAATCACCATCGGGCTTGCGCCCAAGGTCATTAAACCACGCCACCTTGTCTCCTTCTGCGTTCGAGTTACCTGTACCGTTGAGAACTTCGATTACGTAGCCCTCCACGATGGCAACTGGCTGACCGTCCGCACGCTTATTGCGGGCCTCTAGCTTGTTGATTTCTACTAAGTACTTCCCGTCCTGGAAATACTCACCCTTTGAGTTTGATTGGTTGCGAGCAACTCCGCTCACGCCTGTAAAGAATCCCATGATATTTCTCCTTTGAGTTTGGTTATTGTTGGTGGGGTTCAAGTTGTATATCAATCTGTACATAATGTCAATATTTATTTGTATTCAATGAAGTCCTCCCTGTTAGCTAGTAGTAATATTTGAGGTTGTAAGGTGTTTCCCTGGATGTACCTTGCACGTTGTATCGCTTTGCCAAAGGCTTCCTGACATGGGGCAACATGGTAATACACGCTGGCTTTTATGTGGTCGCTTTCTTGCCCTGGTCGATACGTTCTACCTAGTAGCTGCTCCCATACTGCTCCACTACTTGGAGGCTGCAGTACCAACTGGTCATCCCAGGGCGTCAAGAAGTTCTTACCTTCGTGGTAGACACGCAGGGACAGCGCTATCGTAGGAGATGCTTCCCGGTTAGGTACGCCATCCCAGAAGGTGGGTATACCAAAAGCCTGCAGCATCTCACCCACAGCCCTAGAGGTGAACCAGATGATAGAGCCCTCCCGCTGAGCAGCCCACTTGATGGCCCACAGCAGTGGCTCATAGTCTAGCCAGACTGCCTTGGTGGGAGGGGGTGGTTTGCTACGCTGCGTATCCCACACGGAAAGCGCCTCAGCAAGTGCCCTCGGTTTGCCGCTGGCCCGTACATACTCCTCCACCAAGAAGGGAGAGTCGCATCCCTCCCTGGCATATACCTTTAGGTAGTCCCGGCAAGCCTTCCACCAGTCGCGCCTAGCCTGTACCCACTCCTCATCCTCTACCCCATCAGGCCAGTCCCACACGTAGTAGAACCCCATGGCTATCTGGGTCTTGACTCGGTGGAAGTGGAGCGCGTCCACTATCTCTATACCGTTGGGCAGTGTGTACTCCTCCTCTAGAAGAGCCAGGGCATCGTCTATAACCGCGTCGTACTTAGGCTTCTCCGCCCGGATGGTTATGTCAGAATCGCAACTAGGATTAGTGGTACATATCACACCTGGGGAAGACTTGAACCTAGCATTGAAGGCTTGCCTAGCCCCCCTCACATTGTAGGATGCGGGAGGCTGGGCCCAGTTGTACAAACGCCTAAGCATGTTCCAGGCATGGGCATCCGGCCTACCGTCCGCATCCAGGATAGAGCACCAGATATTAAGGATGCCCTCGTCGAGGGGAAGGGGCGACCTATCCCTAAGTGCAAGTTCACTTAGGTGAGCAAAGTCTTTGAGTGACGAGGTGGTTAGCGTACCACTCATGGCAGCAAACCTAGTCTGTGGGTTCTTCTTCATGTACCGCATGAAGCGTCGAGTCCTAGCTGCAGATGCGTGCTTAAGGGCTTGGCACTCGTCCGACATGATGAGGTCCGGGGATATCTCTGTCAGCAGGGCAGTGCTCTCCGGTCGGGATAGGGTGCTGTAAGCAATAACCTCGGGGGGCTCGAACCAGTAGTGCTGACTCCACTCCCAGTGCTGCTCCTCTGTAGGTCCTCTCATCTGTGGAGGGATGAGGAGGATGGGACGCGTCGCTTCAAACACGTTGGGCATCAGCGCAAACGCCAGGGTCTTACCCTTACCTACACCTACATTGGCCAGGATGCCTATCGGCTCCTCTTGCTTGGCTGACCTGTGACAGGTCTCTAGGATTAGGCCTTGTTCTGGTCTAAGGGTTGGTGCGTTGGGGTGTTTACGGAACCGCTTAGTCCACTCTTCGGCATAGAAATGGGCGCGCTCCTCAAGCTCCTCTCGGGGAAGCTCAAGGATACGCTCCATCTCTGTCTTAATTCCTAGCTTCTTCCTGTCTGCGGCAGCCCTATTTAATAGGTCCTGCAGTAGGCTCATCGGCTGGCACGTACAACTCGCACCCCCTTGAGCCTCCGCAAGATAGGTATGATTTCATCAGCTAGTGGATGCTTGCCGTCCACATACATATCGCCACGGAATAGCTGTGGCCCTGTGCGGTGTAGTGCAGCTAGTACCTTACCGGCAACCTTGCCTGGACCTTTGCCGAAGTCAATCAACCCGTAGTAGGGTAGGGGCTGCACAAACTTCTTGTCCACCATGCCTCCCTCTTTCTCCACCTCCTGCTCGAACGGGCGAATGAAGTCCGTAAAGCTGTAGACACCGGCTGGGTCCTCGGGAATGCAATCGATGTAGATGGTGGGCGTAGCCACCTCCTTAACGATGCGCCCCAGTGGGGTATCCTCGGGCTCGGGAGGCAAAGCATCGGACTCAGAGGCTACAACTTGCATTGGATTTAGTTTCGTGTCTAGAGATGAAGGAGTAGCCCCTGAGTCCTTTGCCGATTTAGTCAAAGCATCGGACTTGGAGGATGCAGGTTTATCAAGGGTAGCCTCCTCCAAGTCCTTTGCTGGTTTAAGTTCTGGAAACGCCGTGGCCTCACTGGTGGTCCTCACCAGGGTAAGCACGTTACCTTGTAAGATGATACCCTTAGAAGCATAAGCCTCATTAAATTGTCCTATGTAATGTAGGATGCGTTCCTTGCGTACACGTTGGGCCCCCGTTACGTCTCGGACGATAGCCTGGGCGTCCTTGCGAGACATGCGATGACCGTTGGCTTCTAGGTAATCATCCCATTGGGTAAGCACCTGAGCCACGTCTTCCCCCCTACTGGCAGTAAGTACCTCAAGACCGGTGGGTTCAGGTTCGGCGGGGATAACCTTAACATCCACGAACATTGCGGGCGCGGGTGACTTCGGTACCAGTTGGCCTCCCTTGTTATGTAGGCCTGCTAATTCCATGGCCTCGTAAAGGTGCACGTCCGCGCTACGTGCCATGGCCTCGGCTGCAGCGATGGGGATATCTGTGCCTCCATCTAGTGCCCGCGTTAACTTATCTGCCAAGGCTTGGGCATCTCCTTGCGGGTCCTGTACTGGCTTAGGGGTTTCTACCTTGCGCGGCAGGGTGGGTGCCTCGGCTTTCTTGAAACTGAGGCCAAGCTGCTCTCTAAGTGCTGATAATCTGTCTGACATTTCTGGGTCTCTCTTTATATTAATAGGTGTAGGTTTGGGTTTATCTCTATTCAAAGGAGAGGCCGCACACCTGTCGGCGTATGGGCACCCTCCGTACTTCTTACAACTGCTAGTGGTTGCCTCCACTTCTTCTGGTTCGGTTATGGTTAGGGCCAGCTTGGCCATCTGCTCTGCTATGGTCTCTAATTTTCTCCATGTTTTCTCCACGTTCTCCCACGGGACATTGGGTGCCCGCACCTCCATAGCCTTGGGCGGTCCCTTTGTCGCGTAATAAATATGCCTAAAGTCCACAGACTCTGGATGGTCGAGCCTGTGGACTTCTACGAGTGACCATGCGTAGGCATGGGGCTGAATCAGTTCGGCTAACTGACGTGGTGTTTTGGCCCAGCGCCAACTGCTATCCCCAGTGGTCTTATGGTCATCGATTTGAATGTTATCAAAGTCTTCCAAGTTATACAAGTCTACCTTGCCGACAAAGTTAAGGGGGCCGCACTTACACTTGACCCACTCTTCTACTTTCCAGTTACCCACTACGCCGCACAGTCCGGGGTTGATTGGGTAATCCAAGGACCCGTCTGCAGCGGTTATGACTTCCGGCAGGAACTGTAGCCCAGGCTCAGCTATGCGCCAGTACCTATTGTTGGGGTCTTCAGGTTTTTCCCCAAGGTCTAGGTATGTCTCTAGTACATCGTGTACCTTGTTACCTACCTCGGCTGCAGGGCTAGTAACCCTCGGCACTCTCCAGTAATACCCGTAGGCCCACTTACGTTTACAGTCTAAGTAGGTCTCGGTAGAGGACGCGCTAATCCTAAGCTCTTTACCTAGTGCGTTCAGTATATCCATGATCCCCCCACTCGCAGATCATCGCGTCTACGAAAGATTGAAAGTTAATAGGCCAGCACCGCTTGCGTACCTCGCCAAAGCGAAGCTGTCTTACTTCACCATCTGCCAACATCTTAACGGTGTTAGCTATGGTGGTGGCCTTGGGTCGGCTTATGCCTGCGTAGCTTTCCCAATGCTCATACACTGCCCCGGCGTTAATCCACACAACGCCCTCATCTATATCCGGCTTGACCCACACGTTACTGGCAGCGTACCCACCAGATGCCAGACCAAGTAGCTTGCTGATGACTGTAAGAACGGCAGGCTTGTACCCCTGGTCCGCAACAAACTGCCGGTGCCAGGGTGACATCTTACCTGATACCAGGAAGCGCCCCTGCCCCTCCAGCTTACGGGTTTCCCTTAGCCACAGTAGGTGCTCCGCCAGTCTGCCGGGTTGATTGCTGGGCTTAATCCAATCACGTACACCCTTACGCCCGCCCAGTTTATCTAAGTATGCGCGGGTGCCTGGGCCAGTGTTAATGTGTAGGATACGTTCAACGATGGCGTCGATGCCATCCTTGCCTAAGGCCTTACGAAACGGTATACCGTTCTCATCATTGGAGCACACTATCACCCGCAACGATGCGTTAAGGGTAGCGGGCTGCTTGTGCTTCTGGTTAATGAAGTGGCTGGAGTTAGCCACGTAGTTTCTGAATATCTCCGATGCGTTGTGCTCGGCAAACTTACCGTAGGTGATACCCTCGTCGGCTCCCAGTAGGGGGCAGGTAAGCAGGCCACCGTTGAAGCCACCCGTAATCTGGTTGTAGTCACAAGGTGCGCTGCCCCACAGGCTGGCGATGCCGTGGATGATTAAGGACTTACCAATGCCTGGAGGTCCCTCTAAATACAGGGCGCAGATGGGCTCCGACCCCGTGTAGGTTACCGCTGCGAGCCAGTCCAGCAATCCATCAACGTCGTCTCCACCTAGGTGGAAGAGCCACTCCGCTATATCCTCATGGTGTACAGCCTTGGATGCAACAAGTTGGTGCACCCCTTGCATGATGATACCAGCATCGGAATCATACAGGGTACCGTCCTGACCAGACACGAAGACTGCCTTGTCCACGGATGCGCCATAGCTATTGAGGATAACACCTAGTGGGGTGGTAGCCTCGTACTCTGCGACAAAGGGTAGGTTAGGTTCGGTGTACTTCTTATAGTGTAGCAGCAGGCAATCGTTGTCCGACGATATGTATTTGTAGGGGGAGGTGGTGGTGTCCAGTTGGAATAGCCTGCCTCCCTTGCCTACCTGCTTAATGGTAAGGGGGTGCTCAGCGCAGAACATAGTACGCACAGCTTCCTCATCTGTCTCCCTGTCATCAATCACTTCTCTGCATTTATCCCACACCTGTTGCGGTGTGGGCCCGCGACCCTGCGTAGAGAATACGGAACCGCGCACGTATCTGTACAGCATGTTGGCGTCTGGCACCCTGCCTTTCTCAGCCAGCAGTCTGACTATGTGATAGGTGCACTCTGCTAGTCTATCCTTGTGAGGCGTGAGGGGTACGCCATCCCGTAGCCGATTAAAGTAGGAGGAGTTCCGCCCACGGAAGGCTGCCCTTACTCTTTCCCACTCATACTTGTCTGGCTTAGGTGGGTCGATGGGTGGCACGTTTCCCGTGTACTTGGTTTCCTCTTTAGCCTCCTGCCTATCGCATACCCAGGATGCCAGCTTCCAGGCGTCGTCCAGTGACAGGTTAGGCGTGGCCTCTACGCTGCTCCACACGTAGGCCACCAGGGTTTCGGGGTCCCGAACATCTCCGGTCGCTGCTATGCTGGCCAGCACAGAGCGAAGCACAGGGTAGGTGTGTCCGTCCTGTGCGGGGAGAGGCCTGCCCAGCTTTAGGTATGGGTACTTCCATGCCGCCAGCCACTGGTCGAAGGTAAGCTCCATCGGCTCCTCCGGTAAATCCCCGGTGGGTGTGCTACAGGTAGAGTCCGTCTGCAGGGCCCACTTGTTTTCTGCCGATAGCTTGAGGGGGTCTAGCGACCTGCCCTCTTCTATGGGCCCCAGGTCTACATAAGATTTAAGCACTGTGCCATCTCTCTTTGCTCGTGGTAATCTAAAGAATCGTGTCCACTCGTAGCTGGCAGAGTCAACTGCCAAACCCATCTCTTCTAACCACACGCCCAGGTTACGCAAGAAACTATTAGCCATCCCCACAGGAAGGGCAGGCTCCAACTTCCACATGAGTCGAAAGCCTGCCCTAGTGGTGTACCCTCCTACGCTGCTGAAGAGTGCTTCCGGGAGTGCATCAAATGCGTCCAGCACTGCGTTCTCTGCATCCTCTATATCGGTCCAGGGGGTGTGCCCTGGGTTGTCGATATCGAAGATGGCCCAGTGTAGTTCAGGTTCTTGTCCTGCTGCCTTGAGGGCAGCGAGAGCGGGGAGATTAAGTCTGGGTTGTCTAGTTTCTTGAGGCACTAGATAGCTGACAGCCATAGCGTCGGTGTCTTGTTCTCTAGTGAAGTCCTCTAGGGTTTGGTGGTCTGCGAAGAGTAGGGTGTTTAAGCTGTTGGGATCTCCGTCCCACCCCGGCTCAAAGGCGTCCGGGAATATTGCTATTCTCATCCTATCCTCCATAGGTCCTCGTAGGATAACAGAGGGGAGGCCCCCCTGCAATAGTATTTATGTAATGTACCTTACGCTTCTCCTACAGAGTCCGACTGCGGGTTGTAAGAGATGGTGAGTATCACGTCCTTCACCATCCTGATGAAGTCCACGGGCTGCATCCCGCTGTGGCTTGCTATAGCTACTGCCGTAGTGACGGCAATCATCGCTGCACCCTTAGGGTTATCGAGCGATCCCAGCACCTCGACAAACGCATCGTGGGTCTCTACCAATTTCGTTGCCTCCTCCTCGCTTATCTTAAAGGTCTCTTGTATATCTTTTATCTGTGCCTGCGTGTCTATATCTAACATGTTGTACTCCTCGCCCTGTATCCTTTCTTGGTTATGCTAATCTCTACGGTGTCCCACCTGTGAGAACAGATGGCGCACTCCCTCTTTCTATAAATAAAGTTGCTGCCCCAGCGCTTCTCCACACACATGGGGGTTAGTCGCCGCTCTTTACCGGCTACAGTTCTTGTTGTTCCCGCTGCTCGGGAATCCTTTACGCTTACTTGGAAGCTACCGCATTTTGTGCACCTCACTTCTTCTCCTCTAATAGTGTGTAACTGAAAGTCTCATAGCCTGTGTGTAAGATTTGTTTCTGGCACAGGAACATGAACTCCTGGAAATCTCTGGTCCGTTTGAAGACTTGGCATCCCCCACTCCACTTGCCTACCTTAGATGCGGTGGCGTTCTTTCTATAGGGGTCCATGCTGCTGGCGTGAATGTTAATACCAAACATGCCTGTCTCTGGATTAACTTTGTCATACTCCAAGTCTCTATCCGAGTCCCGGTACACCGTGACTGCGTTGCCTGTCTGCACTAGCGCGTTGTACTTAGTGCTTCCGTGGGGCCCGATGCGGTACGCCCCCCGGTACTGCCCAGGTGCGAGGATGGCGGTACCTGATACCTTGAAGTCCTCGCTCGCTGTCTCCAGGTAGTACTTACCTGGGTCCGTGGTGATGGGCCAGTACTTACCAGTCCACTGTCCGTTCTCTCTATAGATGCAGCACAGCATGTCATCGAACTGGTCAGTCAGGTCAGTGCCCGCAGTACGGACACCGATAATGTTCAGGTCGTAATCGCTTGGCCCCTCGAATACAGCGTACCCGTTGGCCTTAACAAGTTTCAGGATTGGTGGTAGCATTTTACTTCCCCTCTTTAGTGTAGCCATCTTTGTACCAGCCCCCACCTACTAGCACGAAGGCAGTCTTACTTACCTTCTTCTCCATAGGTGCCTTGCATTTCTCACAAGCTGGGGGTGGGTCTGAATACTTTTGCATCACCTCTGTATCGGTGTGGCAATCTGTACATTTAAATTCATAGATTGGCATCGTTACTCCACAGGCATGACCAGCACACCTTCCGTGGCTGCGTTGATTAGCATAGTACATCCCATCTCGTGGATGTATACAAAAGGTAACTTGTCTATCCTGCCTAGCGTTGTTACGCCAGCGGGTAGCTTAATAAATAGAAGGGGCGAGTCGTCGCTGACCACATGGTGGCCCGCTACCCAGGCTCCCTCCTCATCACACGTTAGTGGATTCCACCTACTCATTTCTTATACCCCCTCGGTAGAGTATCTTTATAGGGAGAGCCCGGTACCTTTATCTTTAATATGGTCAGCACGCTAGGCAATCTCCAACCTCTAGGCCTAGCCTGCAGGGGGTGCCGCCTTACTTGCTCCTCGTTATACCCCTCGTACAAACCCCATGCCACGTCCATTGCCTTGGACCTGGACTCAAACATGTTTGGGTACCTCATCTGGGGGTAGCCTATAAGTCTCCACTCCCCCTGCTCCCACTGTAGTAGGATGTACCTAGTCATCGCCCTCCCCGTTTACCTCGTCCCATTTTTGGCACCCCTCTATATCTGCCTTAGCTACTATATCAGAGAACTCCTCGGGAGTAAAGGGAAAGGATAGGGAGTGCGGCGTAAGCTCACCGTCATACCCCTCTGCATACCCGGCTACATGTACGGTAGTGGTTACCCAAAAGGTTACGCCACATGCCGTATCTTTATAGAGCCTTCGCCCCACCTTATCTTCTAGGTCTGTTTGGTAGGGGTCTACCCCCAGGTGCTCGGCCAAGCCCTTTAGGTTTCTAATCTGCGCCATCTCTCACCTCCTCCAGGGCGTCCCAGAACTTAGTCCATAGCTGGTTACGTGCGTTCATCAGCTTACTGTGTGCAGGTTGTCGGTACTGGTCCGCGCTCATATTGCTGTAGTGTTTAAGCTGCCCTGTCATTATGTTCATTACCTCCTCCGGTGTGTTGGCCTTCTCGATGAGGTCCCATAGCTTGAGCCTTTCCTCTTGCTCCACGCGCCTGCGTTCCCAGTATTGCCTGTCCTTAGCTGCCATATCTTACCTCCTCTTATCTAGTCCTAGCACCCTAGACCACTCGTCAGTCCAGCTTGTTCTACCCTGCGCCATGCTAATAAGTGTGGCAAAGGTGTCCAACATATCAAAGGTATTCTCATCTACCATCCATGTCGAGTTGATGGCACTACCGAGCCACCCTGTGCTGCCGGGAATAACCCTGTGCCAGCGTAGGCGTTCAAAGAGTACGGACTCTTTGTTGCTGGGTCCTTTGCGTGGTCGCCTAAGGAATCTAAACCTACCTCGGGTGGTGGTGCACATCTCTACCATCTCCCTAAGCTGATCATCAGTGGGCTTGACGCTTAGGTCGAGCTTATTCCACAGCTTACGCATGTCCTCAATAAAGATATCACGCGCCTGGGCTGGTGTTTTCTTACATGCTTCCTTCCAGGTCTTATCATCTACGGGTTTACTCATATCAATGCTCCTCTGTTTTGGTTATACCAATTAGTTTTTTGATTAATCTCTGCTCATCTTTCTCGCTGATGGCAGCAGCCCACCACCTAACTACCTGTTCATGTACTCCGCCCCACGTCCACACGTAGGCCTTCACCTCCTCTCTCGACTCGGCGTTCACTATCTTAAGGTACTCCCTAAGTGCGTGAACAAACCCTATATCATTTGTTAAATCCACCCGCACCTCAAGGGCTGGGGATGTGTCTATCCTTACTTCCTTATTATATCTATGAATCCTGCACACCCTAACCTTAGTTACCTTAGTCTCTCTGCAGAACCACTTATCTACTACCACCCCTCGCCTCCCCGACTTATCGATAACGGGTATCCCTATCTCTAAAGGTAGAGGGGGAAGGAGGAACGCCTGTGTCCTGTTCATGGCAGGCTACCCTTAATTCTCCAGTATGACTGGGGAGTATCGCATAGGAACCTAGTGTAGAAAGCGTTCGCCTCAAACTCACCCCAGAAGTGCTGCTTATATTCCCGGTACCCCTCGGGACAACGCCACACCTCTTTGTCCCAGGAAGTAGAGCCGTGTATGCCTACAGTGTTAGTGTATGGGTTGGACCCCAGTGGGGTAGGTAGGGCACGAGGGCCTATCATTATCTGTAGCTGTTCTGGTTTGGTGCTGGGCAGTGGCTTGTAGAAAGACACCCCATAGGTGTAGTTACCCCAAGCTCCACCGGAATGCAGGCGATATAGCCTAACCAGTAGCAGCAACCCAGTATCGAGTTGTTCGCCCTGCAACGAACCGAAACGGACCGGCCTCTTAACTAGGCCTGCCTTACCCATGCGATACTCCCGCATCAGTAGTTGGTTGGTACCTAGTATAATAGGGGATAGTTTGGACCTGTCTATCTCCACATCCCTATACCCTAGTTTGAATAGTCGTTCCTCCATTACTTCACCTCCACTTGTTGTACTCTAATAGCAAACAGCAACTTAAATCCAGCCCCGGTACCGAAGGATGGGTCATGTACCGTGAAGGTCGCACCTGGGTTGCTCCCTGTATAGAAGGATACCTCCGATAGCATCCAATCCTCACCGTGTAGTACATCCTTTATGATGGGGCCCTCCTTATCCTGTACGGATTTGACGCCAGCTTCTAAGCTATGGAATAGCCCGTACTTCCTAATGCGTGTACTGAACTCGCACCCGCAATACTCCAGGTCGTCGAAGTCCTCCACCTCTACCTCAAACACGTATGTCTTACCCATTACTATCCTCCAATATCTCAATGCCGCCGGTAGCGTACACCATCACGCATTTGGCTTTGCTAATAGGTTCCTCTGTATCCTCCACCACGAAGGAGTCATTAACGTATGGGTTGTACTTAACCCTGGCCCCTGTGCAGCATTGGTTGCGCTTCTCGGCGAAAAGCCAGTCATCCCAGCTTTCATACCCTCGTGCAGCCCAGTGTGCCATTACCGTGCCCCGCACCCAGGCGTGTACGTTTTTCTTATTCTCCCTGCGTACCTTATCTCTACCGGCAGGCTGGACGGTGAAGGTTACATCCTTCAGGGCCACTACCGTTGAGTGGGCAAACACCTTCTTAGTCTTAGCATCTCGAACGCTAAGGCTGCCTCGGTGTGAGTTGTAGTATACCTCTACTACCTTACCAACGTGGTCTGCCTCATAGGAATCCTTAAGGCTATCGTTCGCCTGTTCCCTTCTCTTATTGTGTAATTCATCTAAGTAATTCATTGCTGCCTCCTGTGTAGTGTGATGTATCCTGGGTTTGTTTCTATATCGGACGCATTACGCACCCGGATTGCTGTATACTCTCCCTGTATTAGTAGTTCGATGCCCGCCCAGAACTCTGGGGTATTGTCTATCTGCACCGTAATGGTGCGACCACCCTGCTCGGTTAGCGCGTCGTCAATCTTACGCGCCTCCCGTATAGCCTGGGTTGCCTTATCCTTAGCGTTCTTATCAATCATTACTTACCTCCCAACACTAATGCCGCCGTTGAATAGTCCTAGTACCGTTGCCAGTAGGTTCCACCCCTCTGGGATGGGGCTACCTAATGCGTGTTTGCCGCCGTGCTCGATGTGCCAACCACTATAGCTTCCTCCCATCACCTGTACAATACTGGTGTGGTTTTTGGGTACCGTAATGCGGACGTTGACTTCGGCGTCCGGTAACCCAGGTGTAAACTCCCCATGGCCTCTCCAGTCGTAGGGTGTACTGCCTGTAGCCTCTCCAGCTTTACGCTCGTAAGTGATGGCTGTACGTGTATCCTGTAGGTCTGCCTTCTTAAACCCTAGCTTGCGTAGGCGGGCAAAGAATTGGCGTCGGGTAATCTCTTGCGTTGGGTCATACTGTTCACTCATCTCTATACTCCTGTCATGTAGCTGATTACTAATCCGGACAGCCATGCTGTCCATACTCCTAGCACTCCGGCTAGTATCACTGCCAAGTACTCACTCACTACTTACCTCCTCTCTATAGTTATCTATACAAGTCTGCCAATGCAGAGGTTCTAACCCACGAATAAAGCTATAGTCGTTGGTGTGTACCTCAGTCTTTACGAGGCGGGCACCTAGCTGGCGACTGGCTTCCAGTACCATGACCTTCCACGCACGCATAAACTTAGGCCAGTCGCTGTCCTCCTCTAAGTACAGGGTCTTTCTATCCGCGCTCATATAGGAGCAGTTTGATAGGCTTTTACCGAATAGGATACCGAATAAGTACACGTCCTCGAACGGTACTTCCAACCATGCGTGACCTGGGTCACTGTGTATGGTGTAGGGTCCTAGTTGTCTCATTTGTGGGCGCTTGCTGCCCAGTGGTTCAATACTCATTAGATAGGTCCTCCTCGTTTACTGCCATCACATGGGCAGCCTGGGTCCGAACACCCGCATGGGTCAATCCAGTAGTCTCCAGCCTCATCAGACACGTCATCGTCATAGTCCTCGTCATATCCCTCGGGTTCAAACTCGTGGGGTTGTGCAAACCTACGGGCATGCGCAGCCGCACCCTCTACGGTACGGGTATGGTAGTCTTCAGGGTCTTTCATTGTTACTTCCTCCAGGTAAATATATCCAGGTTAGGTGTGTCTGTATATTCTCTCGGGTAGGTATACCCTCCCCATTCTTATACCAGGGCTCGCCTTCGTTTATCCAGACACCGTCAAGGTACAGGCCGTAGTATATATCGTCGCCCGAGCCACACTCCATTACTTCAACCCGCCCTTGCTTCACTATGTAGATAGCTACTAATTCCATTACCCACCTCCTATGTAAACAGCCAGTCGGCTAGGTCGCCCAGGTCGGCTAACTTGTTAGTGTTTATCGTGTTGGGAATTGAGCCCTCGCACTCCGGGCTAACAAAGTTATAGCTTACTGGTTTGATGGTAGTTAGCACACACATCTGGCCCATCGACCGTCCCATGTTCTTAGCTAATAACTTCAGCTTGTACTTGTTGTCGTTGATAATCTCGGGCTCGCCTGAACCTAGCGCGCTAACGATATGCACCGGTTCACGGTGGATGCATCCACTTGCATCCTTCCAGGCACCCGCACCTTGTACTACGGTACAGCCGCCTAGTCGTTCTATAAAGAACTCCATAGCTGCATCCACCCATT
>CEUX01076160.1_pt1 | contig 15200 bp, 29 predicted proteins | sample 531361 | NCBI WGS metagenome assembly CEUX01 (sample SAMEA2622736, study PRJEB7988) | marine metagenome | isolation source: saline water (ENVO:00002010), including
CTGACAACTGCAAGCCTGCCGAAAAAAAATAAACTTTTTCTGTCCGCCAAGGACATCTCACCACGTCTTCTAAGTAGAGGCCACAACAACCAACCCCAATGAGGCAACCATCATGATGGAAGTAATCAACCTTCACCCCTTATCTGACGAACAAGATCCATACGGAGAGTACCAAGTTCACCCACTCTACCGGCTTGCGTATTGGATCGAGGGCAAGCTCAAACAAAAGCTCGACCCCAACGACATAATGAAAACCTGTGGCGGGGTGCCCGCAACAAAGGAAGAGGTCGCTTTACTCCGTGAGGCATACACCGCTTGCTTGAAAGAGGACCTTGAACGAGCGGTCTTTCTGGCCCGCGAGTACGAAGAACTCGATGACTACGGATTCTATGACGAGGACTTCTGGAAAGAGTGGTTCCCCGACCTCGTCTTTATTCAACCAATCCCCAACCAACTCGACAACTAAGGAGGCAACCATGAAAGGTGAGAACCAACTTCAAGAGGCAGTCCGAAAGACACTTGTGAAAGCCAACGAGGTTATCATTGGCAAGGAGGTCATCAACTGGACCATCCCTGCCGACGATGACAGCGGCAACGTGTGTCTTGTAATGATCCTCAAGTGGAGGAAACAACAAGGCAGCGACACACTCAAGCCATCACCAGGATGGACTGTGAGAACAGTGATTGACCCTACCGGCAAGGTCTTAGCCACTCAAACAGATTAGCCGTGACAACTCAACAACTAAGAGGCAACCATGAATAAACTCACACCGAACACTCAACTGTGGGACTACGACGACGAACCCATCTTCCCCAGCATTGGAATCGTTCGCCACGTTTCCACTCACGACGGCTACACTGGCGGACTTGTAGAGGTTCTACCCAAGGATGGAAGCGAGCCCTACTTCCAGGTCTACATCCAGGTTGGCGAGCACGCAAAGGATGTGCGTGAATACATTGAGTTCACTGAAAACGACGACGCCGACTACATCATCCGCCGGTTCATCGAGGAGATGCAAGCCGACGAGCGTGATGCAGCAGACGAGATGAGACGAGAGATCGCAATGGAGCAAGGCATGCTCCACGGATGCGATGCATACAACGAAGCCATGGGGTGGGAGGTGAGCTATGAATAGTCAATACAAAGCACCAGTCGACAAGGTGTCCCACCTTTACATCGCAGAGTTGGAGAACCTGCCCGACCAAGTCGGGTGCGAACAACTGCAACGATGCTACACGACGTGGCCTGTCGATGGAGAGCCAAGCCCCGTGGCCAGGTTTGAAGTGGTCCACAACCTGGACTCAGACCAGGCCGCCCTCATGCTGTGGGGCAAGGCCTTCCTGAAAGGATGGACCAACCACGACACGACTTGGATTGTCATTCACTCATACCAACCAGCATTCAAAGGAGGTGAGGAATGATCTGGCTCACACTTCAAGTCTTGTGGATACTTGTGTTTGCTTGGGCTGTTAGTGAGGCACATGGATTCATCAAGTCAATCGAGGAACAAGAACGTGAGTAAGCCTTCCCCCCTTGAGAAGATCGTTGCACGAGCACTTGCTCATTGGCTGCGTGGTAACAAAGCGTCCCAGTCGCGAGACGATAGTGTCCCAAAAGACAATCGTAAACCATTGAAATGACTGCGGTGCATGAAACAAAGCGTCCCAAGTGTGAAGCGCAACCGTCCCAAGGGGAGGACAGGCGTCCCAAGGGCGGTGGCCAACCGTCTGGAATCATTAGGTTCCTGTTTGGTCACCGTCCAAACGGAGAGCGAGAGCGGGAATCAAAGTTCTCTTCTCCCCTCACACTCCCCTCTACTCTCAAAAGCTATTAGTTAGATAATTAATTTATATATATATACTCTAAGATCCCACGGTATATCTATGAAGATCCAATACCAGATGATTGACCAGCCAGCCCAGCAAGGGCATGTCATCTTGGACACCCTGGCAGGTGCTTTCCTCTTGGTGGCAGTGTTCTGCTTCATCATCTCGATGAGGGACTGAGAGCCTGCCGAAAATAAAATAAATTTTCTTTGTCCGCTAAACCCGATTCGTTTCGTTTTGTATATCGTAGGACAAGAACTTGACCGACAACAACAACAACAACAACACTGAGGCAACAATGGAAGCTGAGAAGCAACCAACGCAAGTCATTGCGAGTTTGACAAACCCTGGCACTAAAGTGCTTTCACTCATGATTCACCCCTGCGGGAGCGTCACCATCCATCTGCTTGTGCGAGACGATTGGAGGGGTGGGAGGTACCAAACGGAGGTGCTTGAAGAACTGCACGAAGAGATCAAGGCTTGTGGCTTTGAGTTCACACGTCTTACGACGTGGGCTGAAACTCCACAGGGGACTGATGAGGGATACACCGTAGAGGAGTGGGATGCCCTGAGTGACGAGGAGCGCCAAGCGATGGACATCACCCGCTGGTCTTCGCACTACGAGAAGTGGACGGAGTTCGATCCGACAGGGAAGCGCGATGTTTGCACGCAAATCTATGTCCACTACAACAATCTTGACCGGCCCAACAAAGCCGAAGAAGGAGGTGAGTGATGGCGACATCAGCAATCACTTTTGAACTGTCACAAGACGACTACGAAGGCATCGTAGACATGGCAGGCTACGGCATTGGCTACTGGGCCATGGCTGGAGCCATCGACAACACGGGCGAGGACGGGGCATACAAGTCCTACCTTGTCATCGATTCGGATGATGATGAGACATCGTACAGCCTGACCCGAGAGAAGGTAGAGCAGGCCGCGCTCGACCTGTTCGTGAAGGCACCGCTCAACGACTACTACATGTCCGCAATCAGAAGACTGGTAGCAGAGGGAGACAGTAGCGATGTCGGCTCCGACATTGCCGACGCCATCATCCAGATGGCTTGCTTTGGGGAGGTGATCTATGGGTAAGACCAAAGCCCAGGAAAAGATCATCACCGCCTTAGTGGACTCGTACCGAAAGGACACAGGCACAAGCGCTATCAACTGGGACACACCAGCAATGGATGACTCAGGCAACGTGTGCCTGGTCATGATCCTCAAGTGGACAAGGCAGGCGAACAGTAAGACGGCCACACCGAAACCAGGCTGGACACTGCACGCAGTCATCAGCCCGGAAGGACGGGTGGTGCAGGCTGCATTCAAATAGTTGTGACATACCGTGACAACTCACAAACCGTAGCTATGCTACTTACACTATGAACAAACGGAGGCAACCATGTTCAGCCATGACAAGACAATCAACCGAGCCGGGACCGCAATGGCCCGCGCATTCCGACAGGCCGCTGAGGAGCTTATCCGTCAGCGGGAAAGCGAAAGGGTGTGGAACCCAAAGGACCTGGGCCTGAAGCGGTTCACGTTCAAGAGCACGGGAATCGGAGGGCTTATGCTCGCCAAAGGATTCAACGCACCGCGCATTGCAGTGACCAATGGCAGCATCGCACTCGACCTCATTGGAAGCGAGCGCCATGATGAGTGGCTTCGAACCCACGCCGATGTCCACGCCGCGACTGGACCCTCATGGGAGAAGCAGACCCTGGGTATCAACCCTGAGATCCTCGACCAACGCGGCTGGCCTATCCAGAAGCTGCACCATGAGAAGGCAGGGGTGAACGCTGTACTGCTCAACGCCGCACTCAAGTGGGTAGGCGATGGAGAGATCACCGTCAAGCAGAAGCCAACCGATCCACTCGGACCAATCCTTGTCACAAACGTGGAGAGGCTCGTGTGTGCAGTGGTCATGCCAGTCAGGCTGGCCTGAAACAAAACATGAGGCAAGACCTGGGCACGTCACGAAACTGCCCATCTTTCAACCGACTAACAACTATTGAGGCAACCATGTCAGCATTTCAATGCACCCTTACCCACCTATGCGCTATCGTCGGGAGCTACATCGGCACCCGCCAGTACCGCCAATACACCTTTGAGGACCCTTCCAACTCCTTTATGGATGAAGGCAGGCTGCTCGTCACTATCCTTGACAAGGAGAACGTCAGGAGTCTTGACACTCGCTACCCCAACCACGACCACGAACGGGTCAGTGGCGGCGACGACACCTACATCTTCCGTGACAAGCTGCTCCAATACTTTGAGGTCAACCCTCTCACACCAGGCGAGATGTTCAAGGCCATCGGCTGCCTTGAGTACCAGTCATGCGAGTCGAACGACTACTACGATAGCGACGGCTACAGGCTGCTGCGGATCATCTCGAAGTCAACTCAAGAGCGAGTCCGGGGCTACGAGGACGCACCATGGGGCATGGACGACATGCATCCCCGTGACCTTGTCGATGCTCCCATCTCAATCATGCACATGATTGGAGGTAAGCAATGATGAACGCACTACTCGATGCGCTTGAAGTAAGCGACGACTTGAGGCGTGAGCCTTGGCGGGGCAGCGATTGCCCCGTCACAGGCCACTGCTACGTCGCATCCGAGGCGGCCTACCACTTGCTTGGCGGGAAGAATGCAGGGTACACGCCCTGCTTTGTCCGTCACGAAGGTGCGCCGCACTGGTATCTAATCGACCCGAGCGGGCAGGTACTGGACATCACGGCAGAACAGTTTGCAACCCCTGTCCCATACGACAAAGGCACTCGCAAGGGATTCCTGACGAAGGTTCCAAGCAAGCGAGCAGCCATCCTGATCGAGCGGGCTCTTTATGCATGGACGAATGACTACATGGATAGGCTCAGTGAGCAGATGCAGGAGCCCCCATCGATGAATGACGGGGGGTTCAAATGAAACTCTTAGACAAAAAACTCAACCCGACACACCGACGAAAGTGGGTGGAGTCTAAGAAGATCCTTGAGCCTGGACAAAAAACCTTTGTGCAGTACGAACCAGACATCTGGGAACTGCTGCCCAAAGACCCACGCGAAAGGAAGAAGCCATGACAAAGGTCTACCTTGTGCGATTCAATGTAGGGGTGGAGACCTATGCAAAGGTCTGCCACTGGCTACCCGAAGGTGGAGACGCCAGGACGGTGGGCGACATGCTCTTGAAGTTCATGGTCGATCTCTACCAGGGGCAAACAAAGCCCCGCTTCACCAGCCCAACAATCCTTGCGACAAGGTGGGTGGTGTGGGCATGCCAGCAGCAGAACAAGAGGCGTCCACTAAGTGTAGAGAACATAGGTGTAGTCTCAAACGAACGGTATGTTTTTGCGGACTATGTGTTCGACATCAACTGCGACCACCTGGGACCGCTGACCAACCTGCCAGACATCAGATGCACCCGCGTCAATCACAACGGAGGAGAGAATAAACCCGTGAAACTTCAACCGTTTATCATGTACCGACAACTCATGATGGAGGAGAAAACAGAACCGATAATCGTAGAAGACAGCATGCTGTGACATGCTGTGACATTTCGTGACACTCAAACATAAACATCGTGGTTACTATGTATCCACGGAGGCAACATAACTATGGGACAATCTATCCCCCCCCAAGACATGACCGACTTGCTCATCGTGGCAATCGGTAAACTTATCAACGACAAGACGTTCAAGGCAGCGCGTAGCAATCTGGAAGCAGGTTCATACGATGTGCCTGTGCTCGTCCACGGAACCGTACAGGTTGACGTGGCCGAGGACCCCAGCCCTCGGGCTGGTACAGCACGCATTCCTTACACCAGGGTGTTGGCCCTCATGCTCAAGCATGCAGGGTACACCAAAGAGTCTTCTACTCGGACGCTTATCAAGTTGTTCAAGGAAGCTCACACCATGGATAAGGACGCGGCAAAGCTGCTCGAAGAGCAGTACGGCCTGGACGAGGCCCTCTCCACAGTCCGTAGGATTGTGAAGGAAGGTCTACCACCCATCAACGTCAAGGGTGTGGTCAAGGTTCAGAGCGAAGGGCTGGTGATCGAGCAACGTGAGTTGACTCGCGCCGAGGCCGAGGCCCTGTTCCCTGCCCCAGCCGAGGCTCCAGCCGAGGCCACTGAGCGTAAGCTCAAACCACGCAAAGAAGAAGGAGGTGAGTGATGAGTGACCACACAAGAGGGCCTTGGATGCCAAGCGACATAAATGATGGGCTGCTCCCGCGTAACGAAGCAGACGTGATCTTGATGGCTGCGGCACCGGATCTGTTGAGTGCCCTGAAGGAAATGCTGGAGCACTTTGAGTCCAAAGAGGCAGACGAAGATGAAGCCGTGCTGGGGCACGCGAGAAGGATCTACATCGAAGCAACAGACAAAGGAGGTGAGTGATGGAATGCCACGTTTGCGGCGAGACCGACACAACAGACGACTGGTGCAAGTGCATCATCTGTGATGAATGTGGGACCAAGACAAACGATGAGAAGATCGTCTTTCAAGAGAAGAGAGAAGGAATGTATTGCAGCGCTCAATGCGCGGAAGGAGGTGAGTAATGGCAACTTATCATGTTGAAATGGAGCACACGGTGTATGTCGTGGTGGAGGTTGAGGCCGACTCGAAAGAGAAGGCCATCGAGCTTGCCCATGAGGTGACAAGCACACAAGAATACGGAGAGTCCATCGAGTTCGATGTCGATGAGCCTGCCCTTCTTGTTGAGGCATACCACGGTGGTAGCTGTAGCGGTGGACACGTCACCGAATGTGAGGAGGAGTGATGGCTGTTGAAACAGAGCAAGGTGCTGTGCTTGTTTGCACAACCACTGGGACCGCATTCGGCCCAGTGTTTGATGACCACGACGAGGCGAATGAGTTCTTGAACTACGTTTCGCACCACTACCAGGGAAGAGACGCTCGCATGCTTGACGACCACGAACTCTGCATGGCCCAGTATTTCTTCCGAGAGGCAATGGAGGCTGGCACATGGCCTGTTGAGGAAGAAGAGGAGGAGGAAGAGTGATGGAACTCGACGAGTACAACCCTGACAACTTCATCCACTGCTTTTCATTGGACAAGAAACCCTTTGTTGAGATCACATACGGTGAGCACAAAGGAAAGGTAGGGACACTGCTTGGGCAGTGGACCTATCCATTCCACCTTTGGGTGGTATGGCTACGCGATGAACCTAACGAATACGCGAAGGTTCAAGAGAATCATTTCAAATACATTCAAGGAGGCAACTAATGGCATCGCCAGTTCTAACAGTATCTACAAAGGGGCTAAGCAAGCTTACGTCCCGCAACGGGCTCAACTGGATCCCCACTGAGCTAATCCAAAACGCCTGGGACCAGCAGGTTTCCAAGGTGACTATGACCATTGAGTCAATAGGCCACGGCAAGGGCCGCATCACCATCGTCGACGATGACCCTGACGGGTTCCTCGACTTGAGCCATGCGTACACCTTGTTCGCTGAGTCAAACAAGAAAGGCAACGCTACCCTTCGTGGTCGGTTTAACATGGGAGAGAAGCTGGTTATCGCGCACTGCATCGAGACTGGCGGGTCCGTGGAGATCCTCACAACCACTGGTGGGTACTCCTTCTCGAAAGAGGGAGGGCGTAAACGACTGCGCCGCAAGACAGAGGAGGGCTCAAAGGTCACCGCTGAGTTCAGGGCTTCGAAAGAAGTGCTGGCTATGATGACCGAGCACGTCCACACCTTTGTCGCTCCGAGTGGCTTTGTCACTACAGTCAATGGTGAGGAACTGCTGACGCGAGATTCACTCAGTGAGTTCGAGGAGTCAATGCCAACAGTTGTCGTGAACGATGAGGGCGACCTCATTCGAACGAGCCGCAAGACAACCATCGAAGTCTACGAGACCCTCGACGGTGAGACACCGATGATCTACGAGCTTGGGATTCCCGTTGTGGAGAACCCGACCAAGTACCACATCAACGTCAAGCAGAAGGTTCCGCTGAACATGGAGAGGGACTCAGTCACTCCGGCCTACAGTCGGAAGCTCTGCGCTCTTGTTCTCAATGCAACCCGCGACCTGTTGACTAAGGAAGAAGCGTCACAGGCTTGGGTTGCTGAGGCTATGGAGTCGGACTTTATCGAAGCCGAATCAGTTTCGAGGGTCTTGGATCAGAAGCACGGGAAGAAGAGAGTCATGCACGACCCGACCAACCCGGCTGCTTCAGCCGCTGCCGCAGCACAAGGCTACGCCGTAGTCTACGGCGGCAGTTGGTCAAAGAAGGCACACGATACCATTCGCAACAATAAACCCGTGACCAGTGCCACAACCAAGTTCAAGGACGCTGGCGTTGACTTTGCGGCTGATGGCAAGGATGTCACCATCCCAAGAGACAAGTGGACAGAAGACATGAGGAACTTGAGCGAGTACGCAGAAAAGCTTCACACCCTTGTGCATAACACCACTTGCCATGTGAACTGGGTCAGTGACCCACGGGGCTATAGCGCTTGCTACGGAGGAGGTACAGTGTTGCTAAACAAGCGTCGACTTGGCAAGCGCTGGCCAACTCAAGCTGTCAGTACCCGGCGTGGCTTCGAGAAGTATCTTGACCTCATCATCCATGAGTTTGCTCACAAGCACGCGAACTCTCACTACGACCTTGATTTCTCCAAAGGCTGCACCCGTATCGGTGCCGCCATTGCTGTCCACCTATCAGACGCTGGACTACCCGAATGGTTTAACGGAGGCAAAAAATGAAGCAGACAGTAAAGCGAGGCCGAGGCAGGCCGAGCATGAGGCACCTAACGTGCAGCGTGAGGGGCTGTAATAAGCCGCACCGAGCGAAGGGCCTGTGCTCAAGTCACTACCAAAAGCATATACGAAAACAAAGAAAGGAAAGACAGACCGACCCGAGTGAAGACTTCGGCCTCTTGATTGATTGCATCGACATGAATCAAAAGATGTCAGAGGTTGAATGTATGTACAACGAAAGATTGGAGGCAATCATGGCAAAGAAAGATAAAAAGAGCAGCCCAAACAAGGCTTACACAAACGATGAGGTCCGCGCCATTCTTCGGGCTATAGACAGAGTTGAAAAGAACCCTGGCCCTGGTGTGAAGACCAACCCAAAGAACTTGAAGTTTTGGGAGGAGGTGTCCACTATTCTGTGGCACGATTCAGATTACCATCGAGGGGCAGGGGCGCTTAAGTCTTGGTACAACAAAAGACAACGGGAGCAGCGGGAAAGCGATACCAAGCCCGGTGGGCCGTTGGCAGAGAACTACACCCAGATTGGCCATGAGGTGCAGGATATGCGAGATGACATCTCCGAGATCCTCACCGAAATGGCAGGCATTCGTGAGTTCAGGGAATCAGTCGTTGCATCGGTAGATGACATCCGTCAAACCCTTCGCGACATCTGTGACCTATTGACCGCAGGAGGCAGCAAATGAATGGGTTCAAGCTAGAAGACATGAACAGCATCGAGCTAACCAACTTGCAATGGCTGGCTGTAATGACTGGCCTACAAAGACAGGTGGCTTTCCTTAGAGGAAAGGGTAGACTGGATGAAGACATTCAGCGGAACCTTGATATTATTTGGGCAATCCGTACAACCATCTTTACCGAGGAGGAACTCAAAGATGTTCCCGACGTTCGACCGCCAGCAGATTGATAGCCACGCATTGGAGGCGGCACACGCTGAAGGAATGAGAGCGCTCAAGGAAGCGAAGGCCAACGGTTCTACAGGACAAGAGGCCGCGCTGATTGCAGAAGAAGAGAAGAACAGAACCTATAAAAAACTTACGGGGACCGACCTCCCCGGTTTCACAACAGAGGCAACTATGGAACCACTATCTAATCACGACGCCATCGGCCTGGCCGAGGGCTTTGTCGAAGGAACTGATGCGGAGCGTATTCGCGCTTGGCAGCAACTGATCGACACCGGCTTGGCTTGGCAACTGCAAGGGTCCTTTGGAAGAACAGCGGTCAACCTGATTCAATCAGGCATCTGCGCTCCACCAAAACCCACGTTCACGGACTAACGATTCCGGGCCCAGGCAGTGCCCCTGGATTCTTGAGTGCGTGCCTTGGCGTACCTCTCAAGGATCTTGACGGTCTTAGACCGTGCTTTCTTTGTGTCTCTCCTGTCAATCGTCCTGACGTTTGAGAAGTCAGCAGACTTCTGCCTTCTGCTTTTCCGGCAAACCCGGTAGGCAAGGGCAGCGTCAGACGATGACAAGAGAACACGGAACAGCGGCCCGTCTTGGTTGTACAGCATGTCTGACAATGAGCGGGTGTCCTCTGGCAAGACCCTCAAGTCTTCCAAGACCTCGTCATCGAAGTCATCCCAATCAAGAGCCTGGTCAATGAACGATGCAGAGATCCTACGCCAACCAGTCTTGATAGGCCATGGACGCCGGGGAACAACGGAGAGGTAGCAACCAATGGCCGACTTCTGAGTCAGCCCACAGAACTCTCTCAACGCCCTGGTGATCTCCGCACGAGAGAAGCCATCGAGCTTCATCTCTCTAACAATATGCTGATGTTCACTCTTCCAGAGACGACGACCCATGAGACGATCCACTATTAGAAATGCAGAGTCCCGAGCGATCAATGTCGCTGACGGAACGGATGTGCCAGCAGCACCCTGGCATTATGGCGCAGTCCAAGCGTGGCTGTCCTGGCGCAAGGTGCAGCAAGAGATGGGAGACAGCATCCTGCTCAAAGACTTTGCAGCAGATTGCAGCAGCACAATGGTGCGCGTTGTTGCGCTCCTGTCTGGCTTGAACAAGGGGTCAGGGTCATTCGATGCCATACACAAGTGGTGCATTGAGATCTCAGCGTCTTGGAAAGAGAGAGGGGTTCCTTATGAGATGTGGCTACTGGCCAGGCCGGACGGAACCATTGGAGCAAAAGCTAAACAAAGGCTTGGCGGGAACAGCGAAACTGTATAGTGTACGCATACACAAGGAGGCAATCAATCATTCACACACGCAAACCTTCGAGGAGTCAAATACTGATGTTTGGGGCACCAGCGTTGGCCCTTGAAGTCGCCGCCAGCAATCTCGAAATGCGGGAGAAAGGGCGGTCCAAACCGATAGCAGTGAGGGCACACGCGGTCAATGACCTTGGCTACATGACTCCCTACAAAAACACGTTCACCTACATTCATTACCTCAAACGATGAACCCTCATCTACCCGAGGAAAAAGAGACACAACCATGTCAAGACCTACACCTAAACCAAAAGAAACATATGCTCAAAAGTTTTATAGACTTTCCGAATGCAAGTCAATGGCTGAGTTTGCCAGACAGACAGACTTCCACCCCGTAACGATCAGGACTTACTTGCTACCGTCTGACAGAAAAAGTTGGCGGCCTGCACCTATTCCAGCACTTCATCAGTGGGCACAAAGCATCAAACAAAACGGAGGACCATCAATCGCCATTGGATTGTGGCCTGATGGGGAGGTGACCTTTGAGGTCGAGCAGGCCTAAGTATTGGGCAAACTGGAGAGAGGACCCAAAGCTATCGAGCATTGTTGCGTCTTATGAAATCTTCATAGGCGACAGGCTTTCCGTCGTAGCCTTTACGAATACAGGTGCTCCCATCATGGAGATTGTCTCTCCTAGAAGAGCCCTAAGAAAGAAGGCAAACGAATCAGGAATGGTTTACGGAAGATGGCCGACTAAAAGCGGTGGCATGCGTCGAGGTTGGATTCCTGGCCGACCCGACGAACCTCTTGAAACCAACCCTTATTTAGTTGAAAAGCGTTGATGGCCGGAGAAAGTCTGTTAGACTGACACGGTCAGTTGTTGGTTGCCTCCAACTTTGACATTTGCGGCCCCGGTAGAGTCGGTCCACCGGGGCCGTTTTGCGTCTGGCTGGGGCGGGTGGACTCGAACCACCACCTTCCCGAGTAACAGTCGGGCGTCCTTCCAATTGGACCACGCCCCATCACAGCCAGGTTGGCTCGCTATCCTCGTCGTCGAGGTCGCGCCTGATTCTCTTAACCTGTGCGAACTCAACCGCCCTTGGAGCATGGCGAGTCTTGTCCTCAAACTTTTGATTGGTTGCGTTCCATTCTGCATGGACTGTACCTGTCGGCCCACTGCGGTGCTTGGCCACAAGGATCTCCGCATCTGATGGGTCGGCTCGCTCATCGTAGTAGTGGTGCCTGTAGAGGAACATGACCACGTCAGCGTCCTGCTCCAACGAGCCCGAGCCCCGAAGGTCAGACAACATTGGGCGCTTGTTGGTGCGCTGCTCGCAACCACGGTTGAGTTGAGCCAAGCAGAGAACAGGCACGTTCAAGTCCCGAGACAACACCTTCAAAGCGCTCGACACCTGGGACACACCCTGCTCCATGCTTTCCGCTTTGGGTTGGCGAATGAGTTGCAGGTAATCAATGACGATCAAGCCGAGCTTGGGCTCCTTAGACTTCAGCCTGCGTGCCTGAGCAGTAATCTTTGAAATGCTTACACCAGCTTTGTCGGAAACAAATAGTGGTGAGTCGTGCAAAAAATCCAACGCACCCGCTTCCAGTTTGTCCCAGTCTCTTGATCCGAGGTCACCAGTCTTGATGTTCCAGGCATTGACCTTCGCCAAGGACGAAGCCATACGATCTGTTAGTTGGTCAGCACTCATCTCAAGAGAAAAGAAAGCTACAGGAACCTGCTTTTCCAATGCTGCTACTGTCAGGTTCAGAGCCATGGCTGTTTTCCCCATGGATGGACGTGCAGCTAGCAGCGTCAGGCCTGGGTGCAGCCCACTCAGAACATTGTCGAGCGCCACCAAGCCGGTGGACAAAGCCGTCACACAGTTGTTTGCCTTGAGTTCTGCAAGCTTCTCCCACCTTGTCTGGGCACGCTCTACTAGCTGTGGCCCCACGAACCAATCGTCCCCGCGCTGCCTGCCAGCGATCTCAAGCAAGTCCCTTTGGCCTTGCTCAATAAGCTCGTCGATGTCCAGTTGGCCATCTGTTGCGTTGTGCTTCAGCTTGTCTGAAGCAAGGATCATACGCCGACGAATCGCTTTCTCACGCACGTTTCTTGCGTGATGCTCCGTCAGCATGGTTGAGCCAACCGCTTCCGGTAGCGACATCACCTCAAGAATATCTCCATACTTTTGGCTTTGGTCTACCGTCATCAAGTTGTCGACGAGCAGCATCACATCAATGTTTTTGCCCTTGTGAATCCAAGATCGAATCAGAAGGTAAATCTCTTTATGTGATGACCTATAGAAATCTTCAGGCTCAATCTCGCCTTGGACCTCATGAATCAAGGTGTTGTCTAATAGTAGAGCGCCAAGGACAAATCTCTCGCTTGGTATACTCTTAGGGAATGGCTTCATTTGTGGTTGCCTCTTTGTAGCGTCGGTCGTTGTTGTTGAAGTTCAGAACGAACCTCAGAAAGAAAGTCGTTTTTGATTTGCTCTTGCTGCTTGCCAGGGCGGAGCGAGCCAAGGTATCGCCAGCCGCCAACCACATCGAGCGCTTTGTGCATCGCTTCATTCACGCTTTGGATTCGATGAAGAGTGTCTGGCTTGTCAGGGTACGCACCCACCAAGAACACAATGTTTTCCCAAAGCTTGTGATACTTGGGTTCAAAGCTGTGCTGCTTCTTTCCACTGAACACCCATTCATTTCCATCCCATCGCTCCATAGCCAGGGTCACGTTCCTATCGACCTTGTCCCGGTTGAGCAGGTTGGCAATGTCCATGTACCCACCACTTCTCCAGCTATCGACGAGGTAGTCTCCCTCTGGGTACTCAAAGGCCATACGCACCACAAGCACAAGATCTTCCACAGTGTGCCCGGCTGTCAGCGCTGACTTGATTATCTTCTTTCTTCCAGCAGTAAGCTTGTTGCGGCGGCGCGTTCTCTGAAACTGAGCCACCTCCCATGCTTTGAACACAAGCTGTATCTTATCAGCAAATATGTCTTTTGGTTTTGGGACGCTAACCACATTAACTTGGGACGGTGTTGACTCGTCCACAGTAGTGATTCCAATAACTTGGGTGTCCTCAACGGTGTGTTTTTGGGACGGTTCAGTAGTGAGCTTGGGACGTTTTGCCTTATGTCGCTGCACGATGGTGCGGGCTTTTCTTTCGGTAATGCCCCACCTCTTCATAAGCTTTCGACGTGGCGGTACGGCCCCTGTTTCAAGCTCAATAAACGCTAAGTCGATTTCAGCTAAGCGTGTAGGCCAAGGTCCCTCCATGGCGTCTCGAACAGCTTTCCACTCATCTACATCAATCAATACGCCTGTCGGTCCTGCCTCGTCGCTCATCTTTCCATCGGTCCTTCTCTGTCTCTAATCCATAGCGAAAACTGTTTTCGTGTCAACGACACTGACAAATCATTACATCTTTCCAATCATCGACTTGAACCCCCACATTGCAAGACAGGCTGCATCAGCAATCCCGTCGTGAGATTTTTGCCTCCGGCCAGGTGCAAGCTCTAAGTCCGGCAGCCGTTGCTTGCAAAGCAAAATCGCCCGGCCCTTCCCAACACCAGGGACATCTCGAAGAACATCTCTTTGCCAAGTAGTGGGGTGAACGACTGAGAAAGGAATACCAAGAGTTCCAACTACGCCAAGCCAAAGCCCATAGCCTACCCCGATTGAAAACATCGATGTCCTCCCCTGTCCAGGGCGAGCCTGCTGCTTTTCAATTGCGACGAGCTTCACCCCTTGAGTGGCGTGTAGCTTGGTCAGATAGTCACCCATGGCGGTTGCGTCGTACTCTCGCTTAGACCCCTTACCAATAGGCACAGTGAACTTAGACTTGGTCAGCACTACATCACGCACAACGCCTTCTTCATCAATGGCGACAAGTGCTCCGTCCTTCCCTGGATCAATCCCCACAAACAACATTGGTGCTCTCCTCTATTTCAGGCACAAGGTCATCAAACATCAAAGAACCCGGACTGACGCCAAGTAGAACAGATAGCTGTTCAAGTCGCTGCTTACGAGGAGCAACCTGACCAGACATGTACCGCTTAAGAAGCGAGTAGTCTATGCCTGCCTCGCGTGCAAAAGCCCTCATTCCCACGCCTTTTGCGCGAATAAGGTAGTGAAGATTTTGACCGAAGATTCTGTATGAAGTGTTCATTTCATAGACCTTATACCAGATTGGGCGCAAAATGCGAACCCACCCTTGACAGGGGACACAAAATGCGCCAAGTTCTTTGGGCCGGTCAGTTTTTGGACCGGCAACAACTTAGATTAAAAACAGGAGATGCCCGTGTCGATCCTTCCAGAAAAGCCAGAGTCCTTGATGGATGACAAGCGAAACACCAAGAAGGTCACCGACCCCTCGGTGCTGATCACCATTGCAAACCGAATGGTAAACAAAGTTGTTGTCGAGGAAGACAAGGCGCATCGGTCTAAAGAGATGATTGCTCG
>CEUX01022449.1_pt1 | contig 15192 bp, 17 predicted proteins | sample 531361 | NCBI WGS metagenome assembly CEUX01 (sample SAMEA2622736, study PRJEB7988) | marine metagenome | isolation source: saline water (ENVO:00002010), including
ACCCCCTAGAGGGTAATCATGGCTACCCAAAGCCATGCGGAAAGAACACCGAAAACACAAGCGAAACACAAATCAGAAAAATTCATTTTCATCCTCTCAAAAAAACATTGTTTATCGTTGTTTGTCATGGTCGCATTATAGCATAAAGGGTCGAGTTTGTCAAGGGGTATTTTGGTATTTTTCCAAAATTTATTCGAATCGAATCCTAGTGGTTGGATTCCCATTATGGCAGCGATGGAAACACTCCAACGCATCACGCAGGTTATTGAATCGACCGATTACATCAACCACCCACTCACCATCTCGAACCACTGTTTGCAATACGTTAACCATAGTAGAACCTCTCATTGATTTATTGTTGTTTGTCATGTTTGCCATTATAATATAATTATCGTCATTTGTCAAGGGGAATCTTGAATAATTCTGATTTTTTTTGAAAGTTTTTTTATCCCCTTGTCTCTCATTGATGAATGCCATTATACTATATTTATCGGCAAAAGTCAATAGCAATCTTGAAAAAAAATAAAAAAAAAGCAAAATAGTTGTAAATGCTTACTGCGTATAGAGTTACGTCGCGCGGGGCGGGGGCGGATTGCTCTAAACCCTTACTAGGCCATGTGATACGTCTATCGCCTGTCTATTGCCCCCCTTACATTGTATTCGTATACTTCAGCGGGGTTTATATAAAACACATCAATACGATTGAAAGTATAGAATAATCGTAGGGTGGTTAAAAAAAAGCAAGCGTCTCTCAAAAACGAAACGACAACTTTTATTTAAGAAAGTGTGGATAGAAGTAATGATACACAAAACCTTTTATCGGTTTCATGCCTATTCTTTCTCTTATTTTATTCTCTAGAATAGTCAATGGACACCTACCACTAGCAGATAGTGTTCTCCCAACCATTGTACATATTGGAATCCAGATATACCAGGGAGTTTCAAACGGCGCTATGAAAAATGCCGCCATGTTAAAGAATATTACAATAGAGTGAGCCAGCACAACAAACATTAATAGAAATTTAAGAATCTTCATGTGTCCTAACACCTTCTGCTAGCTCCTTTAATTTCTCAACAATCCTTTCGCGCAACTCTTCAGAAATAGTCTCGTCGCACGAAGCTTCTAAAGACAGTTTTTTTATTTGCTTAGTCCACCGTTCCTTCTGCTTTTTTTGGTCAGACATTTCTTTGGCAAGTTCTTTTTTTATTTCTTTTAGTTTTTGATGATACTCTTCCAGAAGCGGCAGGTATTTCTCTGTTACTACTTTTTCAACAGAACAAGACTCTATACAATCACAGATTGTTAAAACCGCATACTTTAGGTTGTGATATTCCCTCGAAACGCTTGACATAGTTTTTTTTATTTCTATGTCCTTACTTTAATAATCCTCTATCTATTAAAAAAAAGAGCCATTCTAGCCCTACCGTTAACAAACACCCATTGCACTTTAATCGGTTGCTTATAAAAATTATTGATGTTTCCGTTTTGCTGTATTCTTTGTCTACGTTCGTAAACCTGTTTTGATTTATATGGATTGCTTCTTCTATCTGCCGCATCTGCTGGCGGCGTCCAAAGCATTATTAAAGAAATTAGCGCAATTATTATTGCTAAAACTATACCAACATGCAGTCCATATAATTTTTTCATTACCAAGCCTTGCACGACCAGTATCGCGCTTTCCATTTAGGTCCAGGATTATCGCAGTTATGCCTAGAGCGGAAGTTTTTTCTTCTCTTAGGATTGCTCTTTTTAATTTTCATATTAGGGTCGCCAAAATTAACTTTTACGACATTACCCTTTTGATTTTTTACATACACAGACCTTTTCTTTGGCCCGTCTGGTGTTCGAAATGGCTTGTTTAGCTTAACAGTTCTACCTTTATATTTTGCTGCGAAATCTAGCTCATATCGCACCAATTCATCCTTCTGCAAAGCATCTGCCACATCTATCTCAGGATGAAAGTTTAATTTAATCGTTTTTGCGTCTTTTGCTATTGATTTTCCGTCAACTATCACCTCTATTGGATATGGCTCTAATTTATCATACCAGTAAGCAATTTCATAACTACTGTCTTCGTTGATGGCTACAAGCAAACCTCTGAGGTATTCTTTTACGTCTTGCTTTATCACGTAATCCTCACCGGGCTTTACAAGCAAATCGACGGACTCTCCTTTTGCTTGTTGGGCTTTCTTCCAAGACTTAGGGTCTGGTCGGTCTTTGTCGCCTTTCTTTGCGGGCTTATAATTCTTACCCTCCCGCTCCTTCTTTTTGCGAATGTTATCCCAAAGACCATCTGCGGAAACCTCCTCAACCTCTTCTCCAAAATCCTCATAATCAGAATCTTCTGGAACAACAAAGTTAGATTCGGTTAGTTCTTCTACCTCTCCGCACTCACAGTCATTTTCATACTCAGCGTACACAAGCTCTTCTTGAACCATTGCGCCAAGATTGCTTTTAGGGGCTCCGTTTCTGGATTGGCTGGTACAAACAGCAACCCTTTGTTTTTGGTCGGGATATTCTTTTTGCATGACATCAGAAGTCATACATCGACCCATGAATTTTTGGGCTTCTTCGCCCGATTCTCTTTTAGGTATTGGCATATAATAAATACACCAAATTCAATACATCCACGGTAAATTCACCGAGTATATGAAAACAAGGACCATCTCCCTATCCTTCATCTTGTCCTCCGTTATTACATCCTCTTCTGCTATATCACAACACAGAACTCCGCCTTCTCTCCTTAAATTACGCAAGTCTATAATATTATTTTCGCTAGTCCAGGGAATATATTTGGATATTCCATAATTTATTGCATTCTCCCTTATTTCATGTGAGTGCCCATGTTCAATGTGCTCTATTTTTATATTTGGGGTTACAAGTCTTGCCTCAGCCTCACTCAGCCTTTGCCTTATATCTACATCATCATATCCATAACCTATCATCTTTTCATTAAACGCATTTACATGCCAAAATAAATCCTTGGATATATAAAGAAAATAAACCCCGTGAGCCTTTGGATTATCCCAAGAAGTCCCCTCATAAAAGAAAGTGTGGTCAGGCTTAGGCAATTCAGATATTTCGTTTTTATCGACGATTATTTCATCAGCATTAATAAAAACAAAATGTTCGTTCGAAGAAAATCTGGCCGCAGTATTAAAAGCCTGACTGAACGACCAGTATTTGCAGTGAGAAGGATTTACTCTAACTATCTTGAGTTTTTCATTCTTTTCAAGAATTTCAGATATTGGTCGAGAACTTCCCCAATCTACTATTATTATTTCGTCTACACCCTCACACTCAAGCCAAGAAGGGTAAGACCTTAAAAGGTGCTCTTCGCGGTCTTTTATTCCACAAAGCAGGCTAATAGCCACGATAAGCCCTAATACTGTTCATATGCAAATTGTACGCCTTCCCCCCATGCTGTATGCCAGCGTTGTATCTAGCGCCATACCAACCGGTCGCCCTTCTATACGCAAGCAATTTTTTTCTTTCTTCCGCTTCTTTCATAGCCCTAGCGGTCAGAATCTGCTTGACCTCCCACTTATGTTTCGCCCTCTCTATCTCCCGTTGTGTGGGCTCTCTTTTTCCAGAGCGTACATTCCATGCCAGATATCTTCCCCATGGAAGATGGTCGTAGGGTCTATTCCTTACTTTTCTTTCCTCTATTCCGTCATCTTCAGCATTAACCCTTCCATGAGCCCTATTTGTCACAACCCATTCTTGCTTCTCCTCATCCCACTCCATCTTCTCATCCTGCCAGTTCTGACCAAACACACTAATACACACCATTGTTATTAGGGTGAATATAAAAACCTCTATGATGAACTGTCGCATTCTGTCTCACTTTCCTGTCTCACAGAACAAACCCCTCTACCAGGGTTCTTTTTTATTCCCATCTTCTGTCTCTGCTTTCTCCAAGCGTTCACAGTAACGATTCTACCGCAAACCTTACTTAATTCTATCGCCCCAGCTTCATCTGTCAACTTGCCAGCCGAATCTCTAATAAATTGTTTTTCGGCTTCACTCCATACCTGATTCATTATTTTCCTCACTTTATTGACTTCTTTGTGTTTTTTAGGGTATAATATAATGTCCACTTTTCCACAGGAGACACATTATGTCCGAAGAAAAACTTACCCCTTCAGTATTATACACTACAGAGGCTGAAGAAAGCAAGAAAAAAACTGAGAAGGAGCTCGGTGTCGAAGACCCCGATAAGGCTACGGCTGAAGAGATACTGGAAAGAAATAAAAAGCAGTGAAAGTCCCAAAGGGCCTTACAGAGGCTGAGGTTTTATCAATAATTGAGAGCGCAGTAGCCTACTTGGCCCCAAGCTTTAAATTTGGATATTTTGATATAGATGATATGAGGCAAGAGGGTACAATATTTTGCCTTGAGGCTTTAGACTCATTTGATTTCAAAAAATCCAACCAGGATAAAGTTGGTGACGCTTTACTTACTTTTTTAAAAACCCACGTTAGATGGCGATTTTTAAACATGCGGCGAAAACAGTTAACAAGAGTTGAACCGCCACAATGCGAGTGTGCTTTGTGTGTTGCAGATTCTGAGGACAGGTTAGATTGCCCCAAGTATTCCAACTGGATTAAAAGAAACATGTCAAAGAAAAGCCTGATGGAGCCGTTTGATGTAGATGATATACATAGTACGGCCGCGTCAACTTCGGAAGACGTAGACGATATTGTTATTTCCTCAGATATACTTACCATACTAGACGAGCATATACCAGCAAGTATAAGAGCCGATTACAAAAGGTTTATTGAAGGAGTAAGCATCTCTAAATCAAAAAGAGAGCGCCTTATATCACATATTAAGAATATACTGTCTGAAAAGTGGGGCGACGTATGAAAACCGGAAGGCTTAGTAAAGACGAGATTTCTTTCATAGACAGCAATTTGCTTAACATGACAGACCAGCAAATAGCAGATAAGCTGGACAGAAGCGTTGACGCAATAACACAGAGAAGGGCTGTAGCCCCTCAGAAAAGCGCCAATGATGAATTACAAGCATATGTCTCCCAGCTTCATTCCAAACATTTTTGGACCACCATTAAAAAAAGCCTGTTGCCAGAAGAAATAGAAACATTTGAAAACAGTTGGGCGGCTCTTTATTCCCAATTCTTTCATCAGGGCGTTACTGCGACTGACGAGATAATGATGAAAGATGTCATAATTGAGGACATACTTTTACACAGAGCCTTGGAGCAGAAGAAGAACATATTAGAGGAAATAAAAGAAAACGAGAAGCTTTTGGCCGAGGAGAGGGAAAAAGATATGGATGACAGGGATTCAGATTTTATGACCAACGCTCTTCGCACAATAGTTCAACTTCGCGGTACTTCCGAGGCGTACACAAAAGAAATAAACGAAATTAAAAAAACAAAGGACGGAAAATTTAAAGACCTCAAGGCGACGAGGAATGAAAGGCTGAAAACAGTAGAAGAATCAGGTAAAAATATATTTGCCCTCATTAAGTTACTTGATGAACAGAAGATGCGCGAAACTGAGGGAAGAATGACTGGTTTAGTTTATGAGGCCTCAAAAACGAAACAGGGGCAAATGAAACAGGAAATGGTTTTTGCTGATGGAGAGGTTGACAGAGTATGGCTTACGCCAGAAGCGGAACTTGAAGAAGCGCAAGAAGATAATGATTAACTGTAAAGAGAAATTTATTTTTTTACATATTCCCAAAACAGGCGGAACCAGCATAGAGAGAGCCTTTTTACCGGACAAATGGAAAACCACAAAAACAAAAAGACACTACAACATAAGAAGAATGGGTTTGACCAAAAAAGAATCTGATGAATATAATATATTCACAGTATTAAGGAATCCTTTCACCAGAATAGCAAGCACATATAATCATTTTATGAATGGTCCAGAAAACCCTGGGTTTGATAAAAAATCATACACTTTTAACGAATATGTTTATAATATAGAAAAATACTTTAACGGATTATTGAAACCAAGAACAGAATATGCATCCATACATAGAGTTGAAGACGAATATGGAAAAGTTATATTTGATTCTCAACACGTAGAAACTTTGAGCTGGTGGCTAGAGACGGAGGACGGAGAACAGGCTAATTGTCACTTTCTCAAGTTCGAAAGCATTGAAGACGATTGGGAAAAATTTAAAACTACAATAAACGCAGAATCAAAACTAAAGCATTTAAATGCATCCGAAACAAGCGAAGAAGAATACATGTCGTATTATGACAAAGAATCTAGGGAAATAATTCAACAACTATATAAAGATGAACTAAGGAACTACGAATAATGAAAGCGATTATTTTTGGGGTGACAGGACAAGACGGTTCTTATCTATCCGAGCTTCTTTTAGGAAAAGGGTATAAGGTAGCTGGCGTTAATCGCAGAGCTAGCACAAACAACACGGAGAGGCTTGAACACCTTCTTGACAACAAAGACTTTAGTCTAATCGAAGGAGATGTAACAGATTTCATAAATGTTTCTTCGATTATTAATGACCAGCAACCAGACGAAGTTTATAATTTAGCCGCACAATCACATGTAGCGACATCATTTAATGAGCCGGTGCATACATGGAGGGTTGACGCAGAAGGACCCCTAAACATACTAGAGTCGGTAAGAAGGTATTGTTTTAATGCCAAATTTTATCAGGCTAGTACATCTGAAATGTTTGGCAGCTCTGTAGACGCAGACGGGTACCAAAGAGAGACGACCGTATTTGAGCCGCAATCCCCCTATGCAATCGCAAAGCTAGCGTCTCATCATAAAGTTAGGATATACAGAGAGGCTTACGGAATGTACGCTTGTAGCGGAATTTTGTTTAATCACGAAAGCGAAAGAAGGGGTGAAAAATTTGTAAGCAGAAAGATTACCAAGTGGGTTGCAGAATTCAAAAATTGGAGCGAGGGAGAGAACAAGCCTTTTGACGCTGTTTCTGACCCAGACAATATAATTTCTGTTATGCATCCAGACAGAACGTTTCCGAAGCTTCGACTTGGAAATCTAGACGCTGCAAGAGATTGGGGCTATGCTCCAGACTACGTTAACGCTATGTGGATGATGCTTCAACAGGAAAAAGCTGAGGATTATGTCATAGCCACTGGAACCAGTAGAACCGTTAGAGATTTTGTTAGAATAGCTTTTGATTTTATAGGAATAAAAGAGTGGGAAAAACTTGTTGTTATCGACCCCAAATTTTATCGTCCCGCAGAAGTAGAGTTTTTACACGGGGATTACAACAAGGCAAAAGCTGAAATTGGATGGTCCCCAGAAACACCTTTCAACGAAATGGTAAAACGAATGTTAGAGTACGATATAGAGAAGTCAAAGTCATGTCGGCAAAATACGACCCTTATCTAGTATACAGAGATACTAGAGAAAAAGACGGCTGGGAATTTGTCCAGTCTGGATATTGCGCCGGTACAGAGGAGCAAACAATAAAGACAGGAGACTATACTCTTTATGGATACGAAAATCATATATGCATAGAGAGGAAGGGAAACGTTTCAGAATTAGCCACAAACATAACTCAAGCGAGATTTGAGCGAGAACTAGAAAGAATGATAGATTTTCCCTGGAGATATGTTTTACTAGAATTTGAAATGAAAGACGTTGTTGAGTTTCCAAAAGGAAGTAAGATACCGGCATACAAAAGAAAATATATGAAAGTTAGAGGTCCGTTTTTCTTAAAAAGAATACTAGAGCTACAAAAAAAATACGACGTTCCATTTATATTTTGCGGGAAGTACGCAAAAGAAGTTTGCTCTAGTATATTCAAAAGATTTATGGAGTCTCGCTCTAAATATGAATCAAAATAACAAAGAACACATAGAAAGCCTATTAAGACACGCTCACCTTAATATAGGCGACATAGATAAGGTAAGCGTTGCAAACCAGCTACTTAATCCAGAAAAAGACTATGACAACCCAGTATTAGAATTTTTGGATTACATGTCTAAGCCAGAAAACTTTTGGTTCACATGTAAATATCTTTTAAACGTCGACCTATTGCCGTTTCAGCTATGCATACTTCAAGAACTTTGGGAGCGAAAATTTCCAATGTTAATAGCAACTCGTGGAGCTGGAAAAACATGGATTTTAGCCCTGTACTCTTTACTCAGGGCGTTTTTTATGCAAGGGTGCAAAATAATTGTTATTGGTGCGGCTTTTAGGCAGTCTAAGTTATTGTTTGAGTACATGGAAACTTTTTATAAAAATTCTCCAGTATTTAGCAATATGATTGGAGCTGGAAAAGGTCAGGGCCCTAAAAGAGATATTGATAGATGCACATTTTATGTAGGGGCAAGCGAAATAATAGCGATACCTCTTGGCGACGGCTCTAAGATTCGTGGTCTACGCGCAAACTACATTATAGCTGATGAATTTGCCTCTATACCTCAAGAAATATTTGAAGTTGTTATTAAAGGTTTTGGCGCGGTTTCCGCAAACCCCGCAGACAAAGTAAAAGAGTATGCGCAAATACAAAAATTGAAAGAGTTAGGGATGTATGAGCAAGCCCAGGAAATAGAAGGAGAGCTTGGGTTTGGAAACCAAACAATTATAGCTGGTACAGCTTACTACGCCTTTAATCATTTTTATGAATATTTTGAAAGACAAAGGGAGATTGTGCGTAGTAAAGGAAACGAAAGATATTTAGAGGAACATGTCTTTAAGGGTAAAATACCAGACGGTTTTGATTGGACTCAATATTCCGTTATGAGAATACCAGAGGGTCTTTTACCAGAAGGCTTTATGGACAAATCTCAACTAGCACAGGCAAAAGCAATGCTTCACTCATCCAGATATGACATGGAGTACGAGGCCTGTTTTGCTAAAGACTCTGAGGGTTTCTACAGAAGAAGCCTGATTGAGCGATGTGTTACAACCAATGCAGTTTCCACGCCAGCCGGAGAAGACGTTTCTTTTAACGCCGCACTCTTAGGAAATCCAAATAAAAAATATATATACGGAATCGACCCAGCCTCAGAAACAGACAACTTCTCAATAGTTGTTTTAGAACAAAATGAAAAGCACAGAAGGGTCGTTTATGTCTGGACTTGCAACAGACAGATAATGAGAGAAAGAATAAAGACAAAAAAAGATTCAAATTTAGAAAGCTTCTATAATTATTGCGCCAGAAAAATATTAGACCTAATGAAGGTTTTTCCAACCAATCACATAGGCATAGACGCTCAAGGTGGAGGAATAGCAATAATGGAAGCGCTTCACGATAAAAACGTTTTAAGAGAAGGTGAGGTTCCTCTATGGCCGTATGCAAAATACGAAGACTCAGACCCCTTTTATTGGGAGTCAAAAAACAAACCCACTGATGGCGAAGCTGGTTTGCACATACTACATATGATGCAATTTGCTAAATCTGAGTTTACTTTCAAGGCAAACCACAATATGAGAAAAGACTTGGAATCTAGCGCACTATTATTCCCAAAGTTTGATACTATCCTGCTATCCGAAGCAATAACTGACGATAAAGCCGCCAACAGGCATTACGACACTCTAGAGGATTGCGTAATGGAAATAGAGTCCCTAAAAGACGAATTAACCACAATTGAACATAGCCAAACCACCTCTGGTAGGGACAAGTGGGATACCCCTCAAACAATAGAGGCTGGCGGGAAAAAGGGTAGGCTCAGAAAAGACAGGTATTCTGCGCTGTTGATTTCTAGCGAAATAGGACACGTTCTTGATAATCAGCTAGAAGGGCCGCAGCACATGTTCACCGGAGGGTATGCCAGGCAGGAAAAACACGAAAAAAAGGGTCAACTATACACAGGACCAGACCATCTGATAAAAAAAATGAACGGCGTATACGGTATTGGGGTGAGAAGAAGATAATGGTGTATACTAATTACAATGGCATTACAAACGAATTACTAATATAAATACAGGAAACATTAGATATGGCGCAAAGAAAAACCCCTCTAAAAACAAATTTGCTATCAAGCAGCAACTCTTCGAGCACCGCCGCGTTTGTAACATTTGACCCACAAAAACCAGAAGAGGCAGCAAACGCCATAGAAAATTCTCAAGCCCTAAACTACTATCAGGCTGTTGCATATGGTACAAGCAGAGACCGATTTGAAGATATAAGCACAAACATATCTGTTAGAAACGAATTTACCAGAGATGACTACGACGCTTATAGGGCCGCTGAAGCCAGACCAACAAAATCAAAAGCAATCATGTCGTCTTGTGACAGGTCTTATAAAAAAGTTGGAATAGTCAGAAATGTAATAGACCTAATGTCTGATTTTGGCTCTCAGGGAGTAAGGCTTGTACACGATAATAAAAAAATACAAAGATTTGCCCAAAGATGGTTTACGCATAAGGTTGACGGGGAGAAAACAACCGAAAGATTTTTGAATTATTTATATAGAATAGGAACAGTTGTTTGTCAAAGACAAATGTGTAAGATTTCTATGAAAGAAGAAAGAGCCCTTTCCATAGCGTCCAACGTAGAGTATCTTGAGCCAACGCATGAACCAAAGCTAGAGCCAAAAGTCAGAAAAAGAGTTATACCTTGCGGATATTCTTTTTTGAACCCTATGACACTGGAAGTTGCCGGGGGAGAATTAGCTCAGTTTGCTGGAGAGCAGGCTTTTGGCCTTAAAATTACAGGGGCACTTAGAAGTAAAATAAATTCTCCAAAAAATGAAATGGAGGTCTCTCTTGTTGAAAAACTTCCTAAAGAATTAGTTGACGCTGTTAGAAGGGGTGTAAATATACTTCCTCTAGACAACAATAAAATTACCTCTTTTAGTTATAAAAAAGACGATTGGGAAATGTGGGCCTCTCCAATGCTTGAGTGTATATTGGACGACCTTATGGTTCTAGAAAAAATGAAGCTAGCCGACTTGGCTGCGCTCGACGGAGCTATTTCTCAGATAAGAGTTTGGAGGCTTGGCGATTTAGATAAAGGAATATTGCCAACAGACGCAGCTATACAAAAGTTGGCCGACATACTTTTGAGTAATCCAGGAGGAGGCGCCTTTGATTTAATATGGGGACCAGAGCTAGCGTTTGAAGAAGTTACCACATCAGTACATAATTTTCTTGGTTCTACTAAATACGAGCCAATACTCGATAGTATTTTTAGTGGATTAGGCGTCCCACCAACCCTAACCGGCTCTTCAAGGGCTGGAGGTGCTACAAATAACTATATATCCCTACAGACATTAGTCCAAAGGCTCGAGTATGGTCGACAGCAAGCTGCTAAATTTTGGCAGAAAGAATTAGACATTCTTACAAAAGCTATGGGATGGTCTAAGGCTCCATCTGTTCAGTTTGACCACATGATTTTAAAAGACGAAGCCGCTGAAAAAGCATTGTTAATACAACTTCTAGATAGGAATCTTATTAGCGAAGAAATGGTTGTAGAAAAATTTGGCGCTACGCCCGAACTTGAATCGGCTAGAAAAAAGAGAGAGAAGAAAGAGTCTGAATCAGGGAAAAGGGTTGCAAAGACTGGTCCTTATGATAAAGATAAAATTCACGAACTTGTTAAGATTGCTCTTGGCAGAGGTTTTATTGGTCCCGAACAAGCTGGAATTGAAATTGACGAAGAGATTCAAGAAAGAGAGCGGGAGCAGGAAACCCCCGAACAAAACGCCCCACAGAATAACGGCACAGATTCTCCGTCAGGAAAGTCAGGTGAGGGCAGACCCAAAAACTCTAAGGATAGCCCAGAGACAAATAGAGACAGACAGTTTAAACCCAGGACTTCAGCAGAAATTGCCGACGACATAGGTTCCTTTTTAAACTCAATGTCTATTGCAAAAAAATATCAATCAGACATAGGTTCAATAATATTACCCGGAATATTAAACCATTATGGTAAAAAGAACACAAGAAGCCTTTCTTCTCAAGAATTTACACAAACAGAGGCTATAAAATTTTTGGTTTTGTGCAATCTTCCCAAAGGGGTTGCCCCGAACGAAAAAATTGTTTCAGATATACTTTCAAAAAACCCAACCACTCCGGCCCAATTCAAAAAATGCTACAACATACTGCTCTCTTCCTTTATTAACAAGGTCTCAAGGCAGCCTAACGTAGAAGAAACAAGAAATATTCAGGCGGCTACTTATTCAATATGCTCTTAAACAAGACGTTTATTAAATATGGTGTATAAAATATTAATGAAACTTGGGGAGTATTATGCACAGACAGATTCCAATATATAGAGCTGAAGCAGAGGCCGGTTTAACCGAGGCTATTCAAGCCAAGGAAAACCTGTCTATAGCTGCGTTCTGCCCTGTTTTAATGGACAAAAGCGTTATTTCTGAAGTTAGAGAAAAAACAAGGTGTAAAGACAAATCGTTTTTAGAAAAGTCTTGTGCATCTAACGAAGACCAGTTTGACTTAGATTACATCTATACGATATTGTCTACAACAGGCTGGAACAGAAATGATGACGTTTTTGACCGATATGAAATGTGGTCGGCAAGAAACACCGCCGAAGACAAGCCTTTTAATAAGGGTCACGACCCTAATTCTATTATTGGCCATATCACCGGAAACGCCGTGGTTGATGAAAATTATGAGCTGGTTAAAAATGACTCCGATATTGATTCACTGCCCGATAAATTTCACATCTTAACTAGTGCAGTGCTTTATAAGCACATATCTAGCCGAGACGAGAAATTAACCTTAGCGACCAAAGAGCTTCTAGAAGAAATATCAAGAGGCGAATGGTTTGTATCAATGGAGGCATTGTTTTCTAATTTTGATTATGCCATGATTAATGCACATGGAGAACAGAGTGTTATTTACCGAAACGAAGACACTTCTTTTTTAAGTAAGCATTTGCGTTCATACGGAGGAGATGGCGAGTATGAAGGTACTAGAGTCGGAAGACTTATGAGGAACTTAACTTTTAGCGGTAAGGGTCTTGTGCAAAACCCTGGCAATCCCGAATCAATTATTTTCAAACAAGAGGATAATGAGATTTTTAAAGGCGTTGCTAACTTAAACCCCTATAGTAATTTACTAGTAACTAGTAGTAGTAAAGGAGAAAGCTCAATGTCAGATAACAATGAGCAGGTCCGCAGTCTTGAAGCACAGGTTTCAAAGCTTGAAGCCAGACTGAAAGATATGGACGAAGAGAAGATTCAAGCTCAGATTTCGGCGTTTGAGAAAGCTTGCGCTGACAAAGACGCGGAAATTAATGAACTTAAATCTCAGCTAGAGGCATCCAACGAGGCATTTGAAGCTTCCACAAAAAGCTTCAAGGATTCGGAAGAGGCCAAAGCTGCAAGCGACCAACAGGTTGCTGAATTAACAGAAAAGCTTGACGCTATTGAGGCTCAAAACCTCAGAACTAACCGTGTTAGCGCTCTTGTTGATAAGGGTGTTGATAAGGCAGAGGCTGAAGCTTTGGTTGAAACTTTCACTGGTATTAGCGATGAGCAATTTGATGCTCTAGTTCTTAAACTTACTGAAGCTCCTCATTGGCCTGGTCATAAAGACGAGGACGACGAGAAGAAGAAGAAGGAAGAGAAAGCTAATATGAAGAAGAAGTACGCTGAAAAGAAAGAGGAGGCTGAAGTAAAGGCTGATTTGGAAGAGGCTGTTGAAGCTGCTGAAGAGGCAGAAGACGCAGAAGCTCTTGAAGACGCCGAAGCAGAAGGCTCCGCAGCTCTTGCTGCTAACAGCGAAGATGAAAGTGAAACTGTTGTTGCTAGCCTTAACCAATACTTCAGCGAAGTTTTAGGTGGCACTAATAACGAAAAAGAGTCGTAAAGGAGAAATAAATTATGGCACTTAAAGGCGACCGATACGAGTTCGAGACCACTATCGACTTCTTCATGAATGAAGTAGCCGAAAGAGGCGGTGTCGTTACTCTCAGCACGGCGGGTTCTGGTGCTGCGCTTGACCAATCTGCCGCATTGGTTACATATGCAGCCGCACAGTCTGGCCTTATTCCTATTGGAATTTTGCTAAACGACATGGTGAATATTGACCAAACTCGTCAGCACATCAATTTCCACAAGAATGAGATGCAAAAAGGCGGCAAAGTAACTCTTCTCAAGAAGGGTTGGATTGTAACTAACCGAATTGACCCAGGCGTTACCCCCACAAAGGGGCAAATTGCCTTTGTTGGTCCTAGCGGATATATCACTAACACTAACAGCGGACCGCTTATTAATCGTAAGAATTATACTGGCGGATTGGCTATTGGTCAATTTGATAGTCTTAAGGACGAAGACGGTTATGCAAAAATTTCTGTAAACCTGCCACAGGCAGACGCAAATACTTATCCAAATAGATAGGAGAACTAAAATGAATAAAAGTGTTATTAGCGCTCCTACGCCAGAGATGACCGAGCTTCTGAAAAGAAGTGGTTCCGCTAATCGGGCTGAGTCGCTTGAAGCTACTCACCAACTCGCAATGGCGCTTGAGCAACCTCTGCGTCAGGGAGTTATGAGTGGAGACATCACTGGTAATATCTATGAAACGATAACTTTGGAGCCCGGTGCTTCGCCTGAATTTCCTTTGGATTTTCTGGCCCCTGGCACTGAAAAAGATTTCGTTGCCTATAGTGTTCCGAATCATGGGCGCATTCCCGAGCGTTATGTGGAAGGCGACTATGTCATGATTCCTACTTTCGAGATTGCTGCCAGCATTGACTGGACGCTTCGTTACGCCCGTGACGCTCGTTGGGATATCGTGAGCAGAGCACTTCAGGTCTTGCAGTCTAGTTTTGTTAAGAAAACCAATGATGACGCATGGCACACCCTGCTTGCCGCTGGCGTTGACCGAAATATTTTGGTCTATGACGCTGACGCTGCAGCCGGTCAGTTTACCAAGCGTTTGGTTTCCCTTCTTAAGACGGTCATGAGACGTAATGGTGGTGGAAATTCCAGCAGCATTAATCGTGGCAAATTGACTGACCTATACGTTTCGCCCGAAGCTATCGAAGATATTCGTAACTGGGGCGTTGACCAAGTTGACGAAGTGACTCGTCGTGAAATTTACGTTGCCGAAGACGGCGGCGCATCTGTTACTCGTATTTTCTCGGTTAATATCCAAGACATTGATGAGCTTGGTGTTGGCCAGGAATACCAGAACTTCTTCAAGAGTGACCTTAGCGGAAGCCTTCAGGCTTCGGATGTTGAGCTTTGCGTTGGTCTTGACCTTAGTTCGAACGACTCGTTTGTTCGACCG
>CEUX01050269.1_pt1 | contig 15168 bp, 14 predicted proteins | sample 531361 | NCBI WGS metagenome assembly CEUX01 (sample SAMEA2622736, study PRJEB7988) | marine metagenome | isolation source: saline water (ENVO:00002010), including
CAAGATAGATTTATCTATTAGAAAACGAATGAACAGGATGCATTATGCTTTTAATAATTTAGTTGAAGTAGGGGGATGTAAAAATTCAGATTTAGACTTTATTGCTGAAATATTTTCTGTAGATGCTATATTAGATTTAATTCTAGACTTAATTTTATTGAATCGTAAAAATGATGTTAATCTAGAATATTTTGAAGATATATGGATGTCATATGTAGATAATAGGGAAGATTTAGATGATGATTTAATAATAGATGCTTTTATATCTACAATGGAACAAGAGGTAATGGAATTAGACTTAGATACTTTAAAATTCAGAACATCGGAAAGAAAGGAGAAGTAAATAGTGAAGAAAGAAATAGTTGCACCAAATGGTACAGGAGAGATACTAGCTACAGAAACTATATTACAAGACAAGCATAGTAATGTTTCTAATATATCTACACCTAAAGCATTTGTCAAGGATAAAGGTGGGTTTGATTATGTAGATGAAGCCTATATGAGACATCAACTTAATACTCATTACCCTATATGGAAATGGGAAATTGTAAAGTATGAGTTTATAGGAGATAAAGCAATTTCTATACATGGTAGATTAACTATAATAGATCATGGTGTAGAACGTTATTTCGATGCTGTAGCTGCGCATAGAATTGCATCAAATCAAAAAGGCTATGTAGACCTAGGTAATGATTTAAAAGGTGCTAATTCGGATTGTTTTAAAGTTGCAGTAAATAGACTCTGTAATATAGCAGATGATGTTTATAGAAAAAACATTCCTGATCTTGAACTTAGCCTGGATCAGATTAAGATTGTAACAGATTTAAGTAAAGAAGTTAATATTTGGGATACTATAAAACCAAAGTTAGAAGATTTGTCTATTAATTCTACGAATTATGAGGCAACAATAAGAAAGCTAAAAGACATGAAAGGATAGAAAATGACATCAATAAATGAAATAAACGTAGGAGAAAATAATAATATGCATTACTATGATCCAAAAGAAAATAGCACTGTGAGTCTCATTCCTAAACAATTATACCCTATGCACGTTAAAGAAGTTACAACTAGGGTTGTAGATGTTAGGGGTAAATACAAAGCTAAAGTATATAATGTTATATATGAAGTGGCAGAAGAATGTGGAAAGAGGACTTTCCTATCAGACAAAGGAGAGATTAATGGTCAACCATTTGTAGGTAAGAAGGTTTATGGTAGTGGAATATTTATGTTTCTTAACCCAAAGCCTGGGGATACTTTTGAAGCAAACAATGGTGCTAATGAAAGATATCTTAGATTCTGTGAAACTCTAAAAGTAGATTGCCCTGAGGTTGAAGTGGTTGTAGATGGGGAAAAGAGAATGGTAAAGCAATTCCCTGAATTACAACCAAGTGAAATGATTGGTAAATCTATTATGGGATATGTTGACATAGAGGAATATACTAATAGGGATGGAGAGAAAAAGATGTCCTATAAAGTTAAAGATTTCTCTGAATGGGCAGAAGGTAAGGACAAAGACTTTGAAATAGATGCGTTACCATTCTAATGATAGGTCTAGATCGTAAACTAAGGATACTATTATTCTTTAAAAAACTTCTTGGTAGGGATGTTAATTGGGTTTGTCGTAAATTAGGCATTTCTAGAGCAACATTTTATAGACATAAAAAGAAGTTAAATGGAGAAATGGTTATCACTAAGAGGTAATAAAGAAACAAGAGTCTGCGACTCGTGTGGCACTTATAAATTAAAAGCTATATTTTATAATTGGTATAATCACCCTGCATTAAAAGGTGTATTTAGAAATAAATACTCGGAGGTAGAGAGGATAGGTGTAATATGTACACCATGTGCCAAACGAGAAGCAGGCTCTAACAATTGGGATAAAATTAAAAATGGGTAGGCACGTTTCAACTTGATAAACAATACAAGAACCTTAGATGACAAATCCGCACAACTGTCTGCCCATTTTTTTTATAGGAGAATTTATGGAAGATAAAGATTGGTTTGTACCAAAGTATAAATATGAATATGTAACTAAAAAAAGAGTAAATGAAAGAGAGTGTAGTAGAAAGAGTTTTAAAGTAAAGTATTGTCCTAGCTGTAGAAATGCACATGAAACAATATGGGAAGATTGTAGGTCTGCAACAAAATATTATTCTGACTTTGTTACACTAGGATTAGAAAGGAGTATTTGTGAAAGATGTAGTAAATCATCTTGATTTATTTAGTGGTATAGGGGGTTTTGCTCTAGCTGCTCAAAGAATATGGAAAGATAAATTAAATATAGTTGGTTTTTGTGAAATTGAGCCATATGCTCAAAAGGTTTTAAATAAAAATTTCCCTAACGTGCCAATATATAGTGATATAAAGGAGTTAAATGGAAGACAATTTAAAGATATCGACATTATTACAGGGGGATTCCCATGCCAGGACATCTCAATCGCAGGATATGGGGCTGGAATCGAAGGAGAAAGGTCTGGTCTTTGGTCAGAAATGTTTAGAATTATTAGCGAGATACGACCAAAATTCGCAATCATTGAAAACGTTTCAGCTATCACTTTTCGAGGAGGAACAAGAGTTGTTTCAGATCTTGCCCAAATCAGGTATACTACGGAATGGCAAACTATATCAGCAGCCTATGTTGGAGCATTACATAGAAGGAACAGAATGTGGTTTGTTTCCTACCCCTCAGACAGTAGACCAAAATACACCAAGCATGGTAAAGGTCAACAGGATATTAAACAATCAGAAATGGTACGTCAATGCGAGGGAAGTGTTTTTAGCAATAAAAGGGAATTTCGAGAAGAAATACGCACCACCGAGTTTGTACGAAAAAGCAATGGGATACCCAATAGGATGGACAGAATTAAAGGATTAGGCAACGCTATAGTTCCACAGGTAGCAGAAATTATAATGAAAAAAATAAAAAATCAATTATAAATATAGGAGTATAAATGCCATTACCATTTTTTTGTGCTATATGTGATAAGCCTATAATACCATCCAAATTTATGAAAAATAATCTAATACATGATAAATGTCTAGATGATTATTTAGAAAATTTTGACATACCAACGAAAGAAGACTATAAACAATCAACTACTACTAGTAGAGAAAAAAAGTAGAGGAAAGTATGACCGATCTAAATATACCCCCTGCTTCACAAGAAGCAGAAGATGCCGTATTGGGTGGAATTATTGACAATCCATCGATCATAGATGAAGTTTCTGCATACTTATCAGACAATATTTTTTATTATGATAAGAGTCGTAGATTATATTCTATAATATTAAATATGTATAAGAATGGAGAGCCAATAGATTCTATAACAATTGTTGGGAGATTATCTCAAGCAGATAAAGATAAAGGTATATCTCCTTATTATATTACAGGACTATTAGAACGTTCTGTAACAAGTAATATGATTAAAAGATATGCTATACAAGTATATGAAAAGCATTTGCTTAGAGAGATTATAATGCAAACATCAGGAATCTCTCAAGCAGCATATAAAAATCATCAAGATGTTTATAATGTACTAGATGATGCACATTTTACAATAGGTCAACTTATAAATATAAGACCAGGACTTACATTTGATATGAAGAATGCTTTAGACGAAACATTTGAAAACATTATATCTAGTGATAAGAATATTATAAAAACAGGATTTGAAGGTATTGATGACTTGTCAGGAGGGATGACTAGAGGAGAAATAACAGTTCTAGGTGGAAGACCTGGACATGGAAAGACAACAACAATGCTTAATATGGTTAAGTCTTGTATTGACCAAGGATTAAAAGTTATAGTATTTAACAGAGAAATGACTAACGTTGAAATGCTTAAAAAATTAATTGTACTAGAATCAGGTAAATTATCTTATCTTGATGTTAGGTTAGGGTATGTTGGAGATCTACAGAAAATGGGCGAATTAGAGGCTACTAAGCGTAATCTAGAGCAAAAGTATAATAAGGACAAGTTTGCTATGTTTGATAATATGCCATCATTTGATGAATCTGCTGCGCAAGTTAAAAAGTTTAAGCCTGATGTTATATTTGATGATTATATTCAACTTATAACGCCTGATAAAAAGATACCTGAAAGAAGGCTACAATTAGAAAAATTAGTTAATAGTTATAAATGGTTAGCTAAAAAACAAAAATGTTCTTGTGTTTTATTATCACAATTAAACAGAGGCTTAGAGTCTAGAGGAGATGGTAAGCCTAAATTATCTGATCTTGCAGAAAGTGGTGCTATAGAACAAGTTGCAGAAAATGTTTTATTTGTATATTATGACCATAAAGTAAATATGAATAAGTCTAAAGATGGTGCAAATATAATAGAACTTATAGGATCTAAGGTTAGATATGGAACATCAGGTTCTGTTAAGTTAGGATTTGATGGAGATAAAGTAAAGTTATATAATTCACAAGAAGAATACAGGAGTGCAAAGTTAAATGAAGTATAATGGAAATATAAAAGAGGTAGATTCTAGTAAATATGAAAAAATATTTATTGGTATAGACCCAGGAAAGAATGGGGGAGTTGCAGTTATAAATGAGATCCCAGGATATGAAGGCATTATAGCATTTAGATGTCCTAAATCACCACATCAAATGGCTTTTACATTAATGGCTACAATACCTGAAACAGTATCATATAATAATATTCTAGTCACCATTGAACACGTTCATGCAATGCCAAATAATGGTGTAGTATCAATGTTCTCGTTTGGGCAAAATTTAGGTCAATGGGAAGGGATATTAGGTTCTTTTGAATTAAATGTAGAATATGCTGGTCCAAGAACTTGGATGGATCATTACGATTGTAAACCTAGGATGGATAAAAAGGAAAGAAAAAGGTATCTTAGGGGAATAGCAGAGAGATTGTTCCCAAACATTAAGATGACTTTTAATATAAGTGATGCAATTTTAATTGCTAATTATAATAAAGAAAACTATTATAAAAAAATGAATGCCATGCAGGGAAGAACCGAGTAAAACTTCCCTGCACAGCTAAGGGGGGTATGCTACCATACCTCCCTTATTTTTAATTTAATATTATATAAGTTTTTAGAAATCCTTTCAAAAGAAAATGAGTTTTTATCAAATTTACATATAGCAAAGTTTTGTGGATTATTGTTAGAGCTATCAGCCTGGAAGATAAATGGTATTTGTCCACCGTTAGTTTTATGGACTACTTGGCTAAAAAATGAATCATCATATAATAATGTGTTATCAGTTAAACTATTGTTAGCACTCCATCCAGATATTTCATAATTTGATAGAGAACTAACATCAGGAAATAAATTTTCATCTTGCATATATGTAAAGCTAAGATCCCAAGATCTTCTACCGATACGAGATAAACTTTTATCATAGATATCTTGACTACCTTTTCTTTTTAATTCCCAAGCTGCTAAATCTCCCCAATTTAGAGATTTTGTATAACTGTTGTGAACTAAATCGTATCCACCAAATGTTCTTTTTTTATTTATTCCATCTAGTTCCCTAGTCATAGTTAAATTTATTTCTGGAGAATTATTCATTTTATATGTAGTTCCACAGACTATAGAGCCAATATTAGATAGATTAGAAAAAGATATTACAAAATATTCATTATCGCTTGGAAACTCAAATGAAGATAAGCTCCATCCATCATACAATGGTTCAATTTTATTTTCAGAAGAACCACCATTTACTATATGAGTAAAAGGAACAGCATTATGAGATCCGTCACTATGCCTTATTATAATATTTTTCTGAGAACTCCCATCTGCTGAAACTCCTAAAGTATGAGAAAGTATTGCAATAAATGATTCACAGGATTCTGTATTTTGTTTAAAAGCATATGATGGAAAAGTTGTATTATCTTTATTCCATTTAATTTTTTGAAATTCTTGTAATGGATTAGGTATTGTCCTGAAAGAAAAGTTTTCTTGCATTTCTGTTGCAGATTCTAGTGGACTTGGTAATCTACCATTTGATTCTAGCCATTCAAAAATATTTATATAAAATTTAGGTACTCCTACATTTTGATATGACATTACCAACACTCCTCTATAGTTAAAGATATATCATATAAATTAATAGCAGATTGAGTTGCTTTTAATGAATTGTCTTTTATCCTAGCTATTGCAAATTGATCAGGATTATTATTTGTATTGTCTGGCTGGAATAAGAAGGGGATACTACCACCTAAAGTCTTTTGCCATACTTGTGTAAAAAAGCTATCATCAGTTAAAGTGTTATAATTAAATCCTGCATCTCCACCTGAAGATATGTATACTTGTGTATTTGAAATTGTATATTGAGTAGATGCATAGTCATCTTTATGCTCAAACATTAAAAATCCATTTGGATGACTATTATTTGCTTGTAGATCAAATTTATAATGACCACTTGAATTTGCTATTATATGGTTGCCTGTTAATTTTTGATTATTATTAAGAAATCCATATGCAATACTTATTCTTGGAGACACTCCACTTGCCAATGTTAAATCAAATTCAATAGTATATGTTTGACCTTGTTGTACATCTATATCTGCATTAGTTCCTGCTTTACTAGCATGACCGTAAGCATGATTTCCTTGAAAGCCTGTTGAACTTGTTGTAAAACTATCTAAACCATTATCACCTACACCTTCAGTAAATCCTGTAAAATCTACATAAATATTTTCACCTATAAAATCATCAGACTCAAAATCTGCAAATGAATTCATATGGTTAGTTAATAATTGATTTACACCCCATAAGTCTGAATCTTGCATATAAGAGAAAGATAGTTGCCATATTCTTCTTCCAGACCTTGAAGGTAATAAAGATGAATCATTTGAATCGCTTAATTCCCATGCACCAAGATCTCCCCAGGCAGAAGGTTTAAAAGCCATTGTATTGCTAAGAGAACTTCCATTATATGTAGTTATCTCTTTAGTATATCCATATTCTATATCCATTTTTAAAGATAGCTCTGGAGAGATACTCATATCATAATATGAACCTACAAGAATAGAGCCAATTAACTCATCTCCACTGAAAAGGAATTTTGAAGGAACTTCTACCATGCTATTTATCGCTGGTTCAAATAAGCTCCATCCTTTAAGCTCTGGATTTAAACCTCCAAACTGACCAGTATTTGCATTTACCTGTATACCATTTGGATTTACCGACATAGCAGAATCAGATTCATTGGTCATTGAAAAATTTTCACCATTGTGACCTAATATAGCTATATATGGATTAGGTAAATCATAAGGTATTGATATTTCTGTAGTATTAATAGTGGATGGGAACACAGGCAATGTGTTAAAATGATTTGAGGGTACAGCTGAGTATCCTATCTTATCTAGCCATTCTAATACATTGATATAAAATCTTGGGATCCCTGGGTTTTGGTAAGACATTATTTTAAACCCTTTGATAGCTGTTTAGAATTAAAATTAGGTATTCTACCTGTCATTGCAGAGCCATCTTCTAATACATGATACCAACCTTTATATTTTTTCCCCTCTAAATATAATTGTGATTTAGTTTTTGATGTGTGTAGTCTTCTAGATATATTATCTATAATTATAGTTTCTTTTATTTTTATTTTCCCACTATATGTAGAATTAAGCTCTTCAGATAAAAGAGTTAAATCTTCTGCATTAGAATGTAAATATTCTGAATAATGCATAGATTTTATAATAGAGCAATTAACTTTTTCAGATATATTAAATGCAGAAATAGAGTTAATTTTAAAATCACCTTCATATTTAAATAAATGGTCTAAAGTATTATTTACATTTGCAGCTATAATAATTCTATCCTTACCTACAGATAAAAAATAATTATTTGGACTCTTTGGATACAATTTTATTGCACCATTATATTTTATATCTATAGAACTTACATTCCCTTCTATATCACAACTTTCATTACCATAATAAATATAATTCATTTCTAAGTATCTTCTCCTGTTCCACATATATATCCTAAATATGTGTTAATACAATCATTGAGAGTTACATTACTTGCCACTGTCACTTCATTTCCTCCGATTATACGACAACAGTCAATCATTGGTTCTACCGTATCATCATCGTCTTCATCTGGAATTTGTCCTTGCTGTATCAACCATTGATCACAATTAACTACTTCTCCATTAACAATCGCATCTATACAATCTCCAAGTAAATCTAAATGATCATAATATAATCCATTAAGATCTGTATAATCTATAAACTTTCTCATAGAACAGCCTTTGTAACTTCCATAAAGATCATGTACACATGGACTTGATTGAGCATTGTATCCCCAAGGATTTTCTCCAATATTATTTTCGTAATTATATAAACAATTATTTAATGCATTATAGTCTGATCCATCTACTGAAGATGGACTAAGTCCTACTATATTTCCAGCAATATTAGGACAATAATTATGATCATATAAAAATGTTATAACCCATGTCGCAGAAACTCCTATTGCCCAATCTGTACTTAATGTGATAGTAGCTTGAAGGTTAAAATCCTGTCCTATATTAATAAATGGCTCAATCTGATCCTCTGAAGAGCCACTATTTGATGTTCCAGACCCACTCCAGCCTGCTTCGTTTTTGAAATTCAAAGTTTCAAATGGACCAGCAGTAATCTCATCTTGTGTATTATAATTTACATAATCATTTTTTGTTTCTGTAGATATAAGATTACCATTTTTAGATATTTCTACCTTTATTTCATATTGTGAATTTTCTACTTCTTCTTGATACATATTACCAGATAGATTTAGATTAAATACAATATGACCAGTATGGATTTGTTCAATTTTATCTGGTGTCAAATATATATAATTAACTTGTGTATTTGGATTATAATTAATTGTAAAATCTGCATAGTTATTGCCACCACTTTGATCGTTAACAGGATTATTACTTTCATCTTTAAAAGATAATCTCATGTTAGATAAATTCCATTCTGCTGTTTCACGTCTACAATTAGAACTTTTAATTAATAATGGATAATAACCAGCACCCATACTACAATCCCCATTAAAACATCCATTGTCATAATATTCTTTTATTCTTTGAGCTATAGGTGGATCTTCTGATCTACTGGCTTCACCATCATTGTCAGGAGGATATATATCATAAAAAGTTAAACCAGTTATATTAAATACCCCTCTTTCTTCAAGTTGCTCTTTTGAAGGTTCTTCATAATTTCCACATCTATTTGGATAATTAACACATATATAATTTAAAACATCTTCTTCTTTTTCTGGACATATATCAAAATTGAAACAAGGAACATCTGCATTCATAAGTGTTGTTACACATGGACTAGGGTCTAAATATGTTCCAACATCTTCATATGGGAAATAGCAATTAGCAGGACAAGAAGCATCAGGATTATAATTCAAAGCCTGAAAGTTACCGCATCCTTCTTCAATACTATTATATTCATTTAATTGCTCTTCATCATTAAGACAATAAAGATCATTAGTACATTCTGAATAAACCTGATCACTATTGTCTCCATTACATACACCACAAGCATCTTCCAAACCTATACAAGTATCTGCATCATCACAGACACCATCTTCGTCTTCATCGCAAATACAATTACCATCACAATCATAGCATTCTGGTGCATAATAGCAATCCTTGTTTATTGCATTTTCACCATAATCATATGCTGTTTGGTCAAAGTTACAAGCATCTGGATCAGTACATCCAACACAAGCATTATTTCCATTTACATCTCCACACATATCTATACAAGACTCACCGTTTCCACCACAAACTCCACATTGATCAACAGGGCAATTACTTTCAATACATACCCCATCTTCATCATAGCAAGATTCATAGTTAAATCCACTAGAATCTATTTGATGTAAATGCAATGCCTCTATATCAATATATTCTAATGTTTTATTTGTACTAATAATTTGAAATGTATTATAATATGTTTGACCACCTTTAAAAGATCCGCCATTAAGATAATCAATGCCATAAGGTAGGATTTTATTTCCAATATACTCAGAAAATTTAATAATTCCACCAACCTCTAGATTTAAATATTTTAAAGGTAGTTTTATTTTAATTTTAAGATGTTGGTTCTTATGCCAATTTAACATAAACTTTGCATATCTAACTGCTGTAAATGGATCTCTTATATATTTGCCACGATCATCTGAGATTACCAACGTAGATTGACTATGGTCAACAGGCAATCCATATACATTAAATATATCTGAATTGGCTGGAACTTGAACTTGATCTGATGGAACTTGTTTTGTAAAATTGTCAAGAGCATAATCCCAATGATAATGAAAATCAACTTTAGTATAAACCTCCTCTATAGGAGTCCTATTAAAAGTAAAACTTATAACATCTTCTGAGTTTACTGTATTTGCAATATTTGATCCACCATTATCAGGTATAACATCAAACTTAAAATTTCCCATACTATCAAATCTTGGTATATATGGAGATGTAGATGCTATATTCTCCATTAATTTTTTAGAATTTATTTTTTTATCTATTGTAAAATCATGTCTCCAGTTAGAAAGATAGCCTGAATCTAATTCATCTGCATAACTTGATGAAAGCTCATTAGAAATCCATTGATTATCAGTAGGGTATTTTAGCTCATCAATTAATATATTATTTATAATTTCATGGATATTTGTCATTAATTGATTATTATTATTTTTTCTGCCATTAACATTAGCATAAAAAGATTGATCTAATACATTTTCTATAAGAACATAATTATATAAAAGTATTTTTTGAATATGAAATTTTACTGCTGTAGCAGCCCATCCATAAGTTCCTGTATCTGCTATTCTAGAATATATAAGAAGATTTTGTGGATTACTTATAGTCATCCAGCCATGATGAAGATTTGGTCCAGTATCATTACTTTCATTTTCTGTAAGAGGATACCACATTGCTTCTGGTCTATCAAATCCATAAGTATTTATAGTCTTAGACTCATCTCTTCCACCTATTCTAAGCCTTATTTGAAATTTACCTTGCCCTCCTCCAGAATAATCCTTAGTATTGCCATAATGCATTTCTATTGCATAATATAATAAAGACTGAGTTACTCCAATAGAAGACAAGTCTGCTGAATTAGTTCTTACATTTCCACCAACCATTGCTCTTTCGTGATGATCATCACTAGGGGTAACAGTTGTATTATATAATTCATGATATGTTGTAAGATCTGCATCATTCCACTGACCAGTAGCACTAGGCATACCAGATATATGTGATCCACCTAACCAATCAGTTCTATCTTCTTCTGCTAGACAAGTTCCACCAAATATATATCCAAATGTATTAACATCTCCAAGGCTATCGCCCTCTTGAGCATTATACCAAGATCTACCTGAATGACCAGTAGTATGATTGATTGGCAATGATGTCCAATGAGTAGATATTTCATTTATTGGAGAATAGACTAGTTTTGAATTATCTATAAAATCTATTGCAATTATATGATTGTCATAAGTAGGGCTAATAAATTCAGAGCTATATAAACTTATTGGCATTATAATTTTATTACCATCTATGTTAAATTGAACAGAATCATGAGAATATCCACCAATAGTAGGTATTTCAATAGTAGAGCTTAATGGATCACTCCCTGATACTTGACCAGAATGCTCTATATCAAGTTTAGATTGGACTTCTAAGTATCTATCAGCAGCATATAGTGATACTGGATTTAAAGCCGATCCCTCATCTATATTAGAACTTTCACTTGAATCTACTTTCAATACAATATCTTGAAGGTTTCCAGTATTTTCAGATATGCTTGAAGGAGCACTTGTTACAACCAAAGGACTATTTTTAACTTCTCCATAGACGACTGGAATTACTTTATTTTTATATTTATCAGGTAAATTTGTAGAAGCCCCAGTCCAATTCTCTTCAATTAATTGACCTTCCTGGTAATCATTAGGTAATGGAAGATCTTTATGTAATATTGCTTGACTATAATCTTCAACATTAATAGTTATTGTATCTTTTGAAATTGAATATCTTCTTACAACTCCGCTATATATTTGCAACGCAGAATCATCCGAAGAAGAATTTAAAATATTTCTAGCAGAAGGAGAAATCCAGTATATTCTACATTCTGTATTAATAAATGAATCATAATTAGTGTCAATTACTTCTGAAAATCTTTCTCCATTTATATCTACATTAGATATAGAGATTGAAATTGATGGTATTTTATAATTTCTTTTCTGTATATCAATAGATTCTTTTAATGTAGGTATATTAAGAAGAACTGGTAAAACTATATTTCCATCAAGAGAATCAGAAATTGTGCTAATATATGTTATATTATTGCTAGTTGGAGAATTAAAGCTAACTATAGGAGTAAGATTTGTATCTCTAGATTGTATATCTCTATTAAAATTTTTAGATATTTGTAACACTATTGTAATTTTCCTTTAATTCATGGGGATTTTGAGGGTTGTGTGGATTCCATTTCCCTATAGGGCAGCTAGCAGGAGCTAATTTGTGTTTAATTTTCATATAACATCCACACTTTTCGCACTGATTTCCATCGTTTAAAAATTCACATTTTGAGCATAAATCCCATCTCATCTTTAAAACTTCTTCATCATAAATTAAATGTTTTTTAATCTTTTCAGGAACTTTCCTTAAATCTTTTAACACATCTTCTTTATTGTCTGGCTGTATAAAATTCTCCATTTCAATTTTAGCCTTAATCTTTAAAAGACGTATAGTAATATGTCTAATTATTTCTAGCAACCATTCTATAAATAAAAGTTTATCTGTAAAAACATAAAATAAATTTTTAATTGAGTCCAAAATCAGAACCTCTCCTTATAGCTTCTTTAATATTTTCTGCCAATTCTCCTTCAACATAGTCTTGAGTCAAAACATTTCCTGATACATTTACAACTATAGAAGAAGATTGTTGTTGTGGACCAGCTATATTCGGTGAACTAATAGGTGTTATCTGAACTCTTTCAGCTCCACCAGGATTATCTCCCACTTTAATCATTTGTGGACCAGTTGTTACAAAATCTCCACCTTGAGCAAATGCTGGTGGTTTTTGTGCCATAACAGTTGCAACAGCTGCAGCAGACGCAGCACTCATAATTAGACCAGCTTTAGTTAAGCCAAAAAGACCATCTTTAGAAGTCTCTTTTGCTATTCCTTGTATATAATCTATAATAATATTAGATACGGCTAAAAGTTGATTGTTTCTAAAATTTTTCTTTCTTCTTTTTAACGTACTCTCTTGAGCCTTTTTTTCAAGTGCAGCCATTTTTTTATCATCGCCAAGCTGTTGGGCAATTTTAAACTCACTTGTTTTTCTCATTGCTTCTATATCAGCGTTCATTTCACTATTTAATGCTGATTCTTGAGCACTCAATCTACTTGAAAAATAGTTATTCATTTCAGATTGGAGCTGGTTAAACTGAGTATTGATTTTTGAAATTTCAGCTTTATTGCTTTCATCGTCTTTAGCAGATCTTTTAGCCTCATAAAATTCTTTTATTTTAGTTATTTCCTTTTCACTTGCTTCTAGTGCAACTGCTCTAGATAGATAAAACAACTCTTCCTTCCTTAACCTTTCACTGAAAGAATCTGTTTCAAGTATATTAAATTTATTCATTAATGACGTTAATGACTTTATTCTAGATTCCTCATTTGCTATAGATTGATTAAGTTGTTTGATTTGATTTTGTAATGCCTCTTTATCTTTCTTTTCTTTAGCCTTTAATATCTGATCTTCTAGGTCAGCAATCTCTTTTTCAATCTTAATTCTCTCTTTAGAGATTTTATTTCTCTCTCTTTCTAATTTTAATGCATTTTCTTTTTGAGCTGCCTGTAAAACTAAATCCCTACTTATATTATATATATCTAATGTAGCAGAATATTGTTCATTTAGTAAGTCTATTTCCTGTTTTAAAACATCTGCGGATATTGTGCCCTTTGAATCTAAAAGTTTACTCCTTTTGCCTTCAATGTCAAGTATATCTTGATTGAATTTTTGCTCAAGTCTCATTAATTCTATTTCAGCACTACTAACTCCAGCAGCTTCTGCCTGCTTTAATGCCAACTCATTTGTCAATTCTAATAAATCACCTTTTATATTTTTCATCCTATCCATAGCATCATTATAATTTTCGGTATCTGATGCAACTATGTTCATGGCAGAATTAAATTTTTCCATAGAATTTTTAAATTCATTCATTGCAGATTCACTAGTAAGGGCATTTTGCTTTAATTTAATTATATCAGTTGTAAGACCTGGAGCAATCTCTCTAAATCTTTTTAACTCTCTTTTTGATAAATCCCCAATAGTGCCTTTAAATCTTTTAAAAGAAGAGTTTACAAGGTCAGCATTGGCACTCTGCTCTTTAAATATATCTTTACCAGTCATTATGGAAGCAAGTTTTAGAAATGCATTAGCAGTATCTATTGTAACTCCAGTCATAATTCTTATTGGCTCTATAAGTATACCAACACCTTGACCTGTGGCTCTTAAAACTGGACCTAAATCATTCCATAGTTTAGTCCATTTAGCCAATGGAGTTTTAGCCATAGCTTCTGCAGTTCCACCAACTTCAATTTTCAATTCATCTAATATAACTTTTTGCGCAGCAGTAATATTATTAATAGCCATGAAATTCTTAATCATTGTCTTTTGGGTTTTTGAAAAAGAAACACCAACCCTTCTTAAAGCACCAACTCCTGCTATTGGATCATTAAGAGCCTTACCAACTTGAATCACACTAGTTTTTAAATCTTGACCAAATCCTTTTGATAAATCTATAGATATATTTAATGCATCTTTAAATGTCTTTCCACTTATCTTTGTAAAAGTTAACATCATAGCAGATGCTTCTGTCACAAGAGTTGATGAAACAGTAGTAAGATTTTCAATCTCATTTGCCATTTTTTCAATATCAAAAGATGATTGTAAGGCAGTCGCACCTGTTGTAGATATTGTATTTTCAACTCTTAAATTTGCAGATTGCAATTCATCATACTGCTTCATTAAAGCTACAACACTACGCCTAATAAGTTCAGATGCAAAACTTGCAAGTAACATTTTTGAACGTAAGGTTGCAAAAGAATTTGAAAGAAGCCTATTGTTCCTAACTTGCAACATACCACTATCAATACCTTT
>CEUX01104299.1_pt1 | contig 15151 bp, 20 predicted proteins | sample 531361 | NCBI WGS metagenome assembly CEUX01 (sample SAMEA2622736, study PRJEB7988) | marine metagenome | isolation source: saline water (ENVO:00002010), including
CCGCTATACTCGCGGCGGAATTATTGGCGGTGTCCTCGAGCCCCTGTAATTCACTTTTAGTAAGTTTTACACCTTTTGCTTCTAAGAGGATCTGTAATTTTTGTATACTTACTTTACCTGCCATGTTTTTTAACCTTTTCTCTTTCTTTTTTCATTTTATTTTGTTGGATCTTTTCCAACTGATGCATAGCGGATTTTATAACAAAAAACTTTTGTATCCACAGGGAGGGGGTATCACCATAGGCTCCTCTATATGGGCTAGTTTTCGTATTTTTACAATAAACATACTTAGCTATGTCATCTTGCAATTTTTGATCCAGAAGGTTATTAGGACAAGCGAAAAAGTTAACTTGAGATTTGATACTTGTATAAATATCAAAATTCAACCCAGACCTTTCATTCATCGTAATTGTCTCCTTGTTAAGCTTTAACACATAATCCCAAATGTCTTCTTTGTTGTTAAAGGTTATCTTTGGAACACTAGATGCTTCACTAGATATTATATTACTTGCTTCATAAGGGAAATTATGAAACCTACAACCCTGACAGGTTTTTTCAATTAATACATTTAATGCTAATTGAAGGGTTTCTATTCCCCCAAGCGTTGAGCTTCTTGGATCTTCTCAGAAAGTTCTTGATATTCTTCCGGGCTAAGCTCTTTCAAAGCTTTATCTGGAACAATACTATTTTTATTCCATTTAGCTTTAAAATCACCTCCGGCAAGTCCTTTTCTTATCCATAAAGTTCTAGACGCATTTACACCTGAAACTGATGAAGCAACACCAGCCGAGAATGAAATGCGCATAGAATCTTTACAAGCATCTATGTCATCAATCGACATATCCTTAATTAAGACTTTCCGCCCAGAAGATAATTTATCTTCTTTAATTCCATTTGCCATAATTAATTTCCTTTATTTTATGTACACTTAATAACTAATGGAGCAGTTCCACCGTTAGCACCACTTGTTGCAATAAAAGGCACTTCTAACATAACACCTTCATCACTGAATTGTATGTTATGACCTGTTAATATAGCTTTTGGCACACTAAAACTAAAGTCAGAGCCTTCTTCAAAAGTTAATGGACACACAGTTTTAGTTTGATAGTAGCCTGTTAATAAATTAGCCATATCACTATCATATTTGACAGTTATAGATCCTGTGATCCCCACTTTTCCACCTCTAACATAACCATCTGTTTCTCCGGACGCACCTTGAAAACCTATTCTTGAAGCTGGATTTGAAATAGTAATACTAAAAGCAGAAGTGGTTACCGTTGTAGTAGCCCCCACTGTTCTTGTATCGCAATCAAAAATTCCTTTTTCAAAATCGACGTTTGTTGTTACGGCAGCAGTTGAATCAGTATCTACTAGTGGTTTATACCCGGACATAAAATTACCGCTTGCCATCAACCTTCCAGCTTCGGTATTCATATCCATACTAAGAGTAAGATCCTGCAAAACAGCGTTATGTAAGACTCTATCTTCATCTGTTTCAGGGTTATTAATAATAACGTTTGCTAATCGATCCGTGCCAGATGTTGCCCCATGTGCATAACTTATAGTACTTGGGTTAGCAGCTATTGTGCATGCTGTTGTCACATCGGCTCCATCATTTATTAATGATAATAAGTTTTGAATAGCAATTTCATTTTCAACTAAATATTCAAATGCCCAAGTCCATGTACCAGAGCCATAATGTTGAACATAGTCTTCTAAAGAAGTTACTCTACGTCCAACTCTTGAGTATTCAGATGATTGAAAACCAGCATCAAAAGCTATATCATTAAGAGATGTTAATCTATAGTTTACGTTAGAACTACTAACCATTGCAACAGTTGAAGATCCAATTGCTTGCGAAGACAAATCTTGCAAACCAATTGTACAGGTAAACTCTCTTCCTGAATAATTTGCCATTGTTTTTTTCTCCTATTACGTTTTAACAATCAGTTTATCTTTAATCAAACTCTTGACCCAAGCATCATTTTCATTAACTTCAACTGAATCGCCTAATGTTAACTTATTAAATACTTCTTCTCCTAGTCCCCAAAAGTTATTTTGAGAATTTAGAGCCTTGTCAAAACCTTCACCTTTGACATACTGATTTTGGTTTTTATTTACATTGTTTTTATTATTTTTTTTCATAATATTCCTTATTAATTTACTTAAAAATTAATTCTATTGTAACTAATATTAAAGTGATGCTGAGATTTTACCTGACCATTCAAACTTAACGGGATATAGATGCTCTATATCTTCTTCATCAGCACTATATTCCAGCATATTTGTTACATCAATCGTTCCATCTTTCCAACCATAGGTACCTGATAAATTCATATTATTGTGCATAAGTTCATAGATCCTTTCAGACCACTGATATAAATTTTCCCAAAAAGCTTGTGTTGGATTAGATTCTTTTACATATAAAGCTATTACAACACTATATTCTTTGGTCCATTGGTCAACTAAAACACGTTCAGTTGTGGCATCAGTTCCCCATATTCTTATTTCCATATTACCATGTCCCAGATAAACCGGAGACAAATAAACTGGAAAGTCGAATTCTGTATTAAGTTTTGATAACATAGGATCTAAAATCCCATCAAAAAACAAATTTTTATATGTCGAATCTAAAGATAATGGCATTATCCATATCTCCTACTCATTCTTATAGATCCTTGTTGACTAACCGAAGATGACATTCCAGACCCATGAAGCTCAACCTCATATTCATCATTTGTAGAACAAATAGCTGATGCAACATCGTCCCCAGACCATCTTATATATAAACCGGAAACTCCTAAGCTTTGAAAATCGCCAGTAATAGTTTCTCCGTCTATAACTTTATCTATTTTTAATTGATTGGTATCTTTAGCATAAACTGTCATTTTTGCCGTTCCAATGACACCATTATGACCAGACTCGATCTTAATTTTTAATAACTCGTAACCAGATCCATTATAGTTACCTTTTAATTCAACTGGAAATAAATCTGATGAAGCTCCCTGGACAACTGTTCTTATAACACCCCTCGAACTATCCATAGTAATTGCATTTGGCAATGTTAAATTTCCGGATCTATATCCTTCAATTATATCAGAAAATTCTTCTTCAAATGACTCTAATACCGGGTTTTCAGGATCATGAGCTTTTATCAATAAACATATAGCTTTTAAAGCTGTTGCCCTGACTATATATGCGGGATAAGATCCTTCTCTATCTTTTGAAATTTCCCTTGATAAACGTGAATCTAAACTTGACTCAACCATACGAGAAGCTTTTTTAATGGTAGCCGTTTGTAATGTTTCCCAATCTTTACCAGCTTCTACCACCATATCATTTGGGTTTTTTGTTGTATGAAAAACTTGAACTGAATCCGTGCTAGCTGAATAATTGTATTCGTAATCCGCATCTGGAGAATCTGCAACGGCTGTACCTTCTATACCGTCAAAATATAACTGGTCTATTACGCCAGTATCAAAAGCTTGATATTGATTACTCGTATCAGTTGTTTTCCACCCATAGACACGCTTTTTTAGGTCAAATCCCGATAATTGCGGATATGTCTCATATAAATCTGCACTTGTACAATAAACTATTGATAATGTTGACGCCATTACTTCTCCTTAGTTCCAAATTTTTAAATAAACTTTTCCATTAATTTTTTGATTCATACCACGAGCGGTTATAGTTTTAATTACATTATTACCAGTTGCTCCTAGTTGTCCACCAGTAACTGAATTATGGCTTACCGAATAAACCCAATTGGCATTAGCCGGACCTTTGAATTTTATCTCCCCAGTTTCGTAATTTAGAGTACCGGTAACACCAGCCCCTTTTAAGTTACCTCTACAATCATCTGTGCAGAAAACACTCGCATTTTTAATTTCTTCATTAGTAATAGGATCATAAATGACATCATCTGGCAAAGTGGCTGCAATTGGAGCTAATAAGTCAGCAGCAACTGGAACGACTCCATTTAATTGAGCAAATAATTCATAATTTGCATCAGACCCAGATGTTCCAGCTTCCAATAATATAGCACTAGTTGATAACCTTTGACCTGATGATACTCTAATATCCCCTTCTACTATTTGTACTTGAGCCCGTTTTTTATATAAATCACTTCCTGAATCCCAGTATTCGGCATCAATGGCAGCCTGGATCTTAGAAATTACGCCGTTAGCACCTCCCCAATTAGTATTAGAACTGTCAACGGTGAAATTCAATTCCGTAGATCCTGAGCCACTTCCATCAATTCTAATTTTAAAATAATATTGACGACCAGCAGTTAATTTACTATCAGAAGTTGAGCTTAAACCTGACAAGCCAAACTCTTGATAACCAGGATCATAAAACTTCATTGCAAAACTTCCTGGGGTAATACCTTTATCAATATATGTTTCAGCTCCTCTACCTTTCCCAAATAGATTCTTTGCCCAATAACGTCCATCTGAATTAGTTTGAGCGGTTGTATAAGTATCAAAATCATGATGCAAATTAAAAAATGGTAACCTAACGGCTGCATCATCAGCATGAGAAGCTGCCGTCGATCCATACATACCACGTTTTACGGTTACATAAGTATTTGCTAGGTTTGTACCCGTTCCTTTAGCTGTAATCTCCATTATTTCGTTGTCAATTCTTATTAAATCTCCAACATGCAATCCATTTAAAGCATGTACTGAGGCAGATGTCCATTGTTCCAAATATAAAGTGGTCTCTGTTGTACCACTTCCCATCGCAGCACTAGTCGCATGGTCAACATCATATAAAGAATCTTCATACATATTACCATCAGGAGCACTATTATCAACCTCTGTTCCCATATAAGGTGATGATGTATCAATTTTAAAGATCCTTGCATTAGATAAATAATACCATTCACCTGGGTTTAAAACATGTTGTACTCTTAAATCTGTTTCGTCTTGAGTACGAGAATTATTATACCCATACATATTAAATACTAATTGGACTGATGTCGGTCCAGTATTTTCTAAATATAAAGCTTTTGGGGATTGCAAAGTCATAGTTCCTCTAGTTGCTGATACATTAAACAAATTAATATCAGTTCCATTTACAACAACTTGTTCTATTTCAAAATCTTCCTTTGCTCCAGGCGGAGTATAAGACTTCATTTGATTTGTTATACTTATTGATGACGGCATATTTTTCTCCTTTTAAAATAAATGATATTGCATTGTACAGTTTATACTATAATCACTATTAGCACTATCACATCTAAACATTAACATTAATACTTTTCCAGCTGAGACAGTTCTATTTGTTGCGTCCAAATCTAACTGAATATGGTCTAATTGTTCGTATCCATCATGAACAACATCACTATGGTCACCAACTACAAGCCCATTAGATAAATTTCCAGCGGTAGCTCCATCTGTGGTTACCATGTCATAACTCATTAAGTGAAACCTAATAGTATCACCTGAGGCAGCATCTCCAGCTACCATAATATTAACAGAATCTATATAAAGTTGAGCTGGGCAATACATAATTGAAGTAACTAAATCATCAGCTTCAGTATCAATACTTGCTGTGGTTGAAGGATCACCTCCACCACCAAACATATTATGCCAATTATTATCATCTCCTGTTAAAGATTGATTTCCACCAGTTATAAAAGGTATTGCCACATGATAATTGGCGTCAATATTAGCAGAATCTGTTGAATTTATACCCCAATACGCAAATTGCGTGTTTGCATAAACCTGGTTTCTTCCAATTAAAGTATTTCCATTTGTCGTATCTAGGGTAAACTGAACAGTCCCGCTAGAATTACATATTTGAAACATTGTTGTACTATTACTTGTCGGTTGGATCTTAACTTTGGCGTTAGATATGTATAAAGGACTTTGAGCGCCGCCACCGCTGTTAATTGTCCTTAGAGTACCATCAATTCCATTATTAGAATTGTCCACAACGACAAGATCCTTGTACGTTTCACCTTTAGTTTTACCAGTCAAACTCATGAATTTTGTCCTTTTCTTTGATTATAAAATATACTTTTTCTATGTAATATAAAATCATTTTTAAAAATTAGCTCCAAAAAAACCAGCATTCCCAGTTGGTGTCGATACCGTACCCGTCGTTACATCTAAATATGGTCTATTAGCACTATCTGTTGTATCTACTTGATACCCATGAAGTTGATGAGTATAAGTCGCATTAGCGGGGCTACTAAAATTTCCAGTAATCCCAGTATTATAATTATCTAAATAGTAAACATCATGCTCAATCATCGCTAAAGCGAAATTGCTCCCCGTTTGTATATCAGATTTCGCAGTTGAGTTTAAAGATATTTCATCATCTTGTAAATCAGAAGTTCCAGTATATGAAGATACCACATTTTCATCTAGCGTAACTTCTGCCGTATACTCAGTTACATCGTCAGAATCCCAACCTGATGTGTGACCAGTGAAATTATTAAAATTATCATACGTTCCAGCTGGAGGTGCCGATGAGCCAGTCCAATTTCCTGGAGTTCCGTCATAGTCAGATTTTAGCAATATTACATCAAGACCTGTTGCTGGAGATAGTGAATCAACAGTACACCCTTTAAATTTTAGTGAAGCATCAGTGACAGGATCTGTTATAGATGACGTATTAAAAATATAATGAAGTTGAGTTTGTTTCCAAGCTCTAGTAACCGTAAACGCTGTTCCTTGGGTACCTCCTGTCTGCTGTCGTGAAAAAAATTCTCCACATAATGCCCATATGGAGTCAACTGTAAATGTTACTAGACCTGAGGAATATTCTCCTCCAAACGCGGCACTAGCTGTAGTCAAATTTCTCATAGCTGTTAAATTTGTTGCATTCTTTGGATTCGGAGGGCTAGTTCCTGTGTTTACATTTTGATAAACCTTACTAAGAATAACATCTTCTCCATTAGCAACAGCAATAGCCACATCTAGATACTTTGCTTTATTTGGCAACAGAGCTTGGATTGGCTGTAATAATTTTGTATATCTAAAAGATCCATCATTATTGTCTTTTAATGTATGTGTAGTATAATATTTTAACTCATTATAGTCTTTGTCAAATGCTAAGGGCAACCCAATTTTTAAGCTTTCATTTTTAATTTTAATATAAAATGCACTTCCGATAGGTTTATAATTGTTAGTATCAACTTCTATTGACAAATCTTTATTAAGCCTAGCCTCAATATCACTTTTTAATTTATCTATTGTTAAATCTAAAAATGATGTGCTTTTGAATGTCTTTCTTTTAAATAACGTCTTAACGGTATCAGGTATCTCAACAGTATTAAAAAATGATAAAAACGTATTATCAGTTGAATAATATGAAGCAACTTTCTTACCATCTTTTGTAAAATATTGACCATTTTTATCGTCCTCATGTATCGTTTCAAGATCATATAAATCGCAAATTTGATTTATCATTATTTCGCTAAAATTTTCTACATTATTAGATTTCGCTGCAAAAATTATACAATCCTTTAAATATGCACTTCCACCATAAGGATACATTCTCTCTAATGTATAATCTGATAAATCACTATCTCCAAATTCTTCTTCAATAGAATATTCCCCAGTTGTAATATAATTATCATTTATGTGACCTATATAACAATCTAAACTTGGAGTATCACTATTTTCTTTGTGGTAGCTGTTATACATACCAATTGCATCTGTTCCTTTTAAAGATCCTATATTGGTAATATTAAATTCATAATCATACAGAATTTCTTTTTCTTTGTATTTTTCGTTAAGTAACTCAAGATTTTTAGTATGTATATCAAATTCTATTTTACAGCTGCCAAATGACTTTTTTAAGTTAATAAATTGAAAAACTTTACTGGGTCTAAGTTTTATTTCTAAATCATTTTCAACATTTACTTCTTGTTTCACTCCATCTAATTCTACATTAATTAAAGAAAATTCTAATTGTTTAGATCCATCTCTGCAATTATCAGGTCTTATTCCAACCACTTTATAAGAGTTATTACCCTTTCTTTTCCCCACAGAGACAATACCTTTCTCCATCAAAGAAATGTCTCCAATTGTCGATACAGAATCTTTAAAAGTTAAATCTATATCAACCAATTCACCATTTTCGTCTTTGCAAAAAATGGGTGCTTCTGTTGGATAAACTTTAAACTTATTAGTACCTACTTGTACCGTTGTTCTATTTATTGCTTTATTCATTAAAAATTTAAACTAGCTTGTCCGTAAAAAGTTTTATTAGATTCATCATAAAAAAAAGCTATAATGTCATGCTTATTAGCAGTTGTTGTAAGTGTGGGAGCTGAGCCACCTTGCCATTTTATTTGTGATCCGTCAACAGCTCCCCATATAGCTACAGTTCTACTACCAGTACCATCTTGTCTTAAATTTAATATTAAGTTAGCGCTCCCTGGTGGTGGATATATCATTAGAGTAGTAATATTACCATCTAAATCAATTGCCACTTTGTTGGATCTTCCAAAGTCTACCACAGTAGCTGATGCTCGTGTGACTACCTCAGTATTTTGAAAAGATATTGACTTTTTAGATATAAGATAACCATCTTTAACAGTCAAAGAATCAGAGTTTACTATCTCTATATCACCTGATATTTTTAGCTTATTTTTACTTAACTTTAAAATTGATGCAGTTTCATCTACATAAATAGTATCCAAATTAGACCCCAAAGACCCATCACCTGATAGTTTTATCGAGGTGTACTTATTTCGTCCTCTAAGGGTATCTCTGGGCATTAGTTATCGCTCTTAAGACCTTTAATAAAGCCATTAACGGCTGCACCAACCGTGTTTTCAATAAGATCCACGAAATACGGCTCTATAGTAGCATTCCAAAGCTTTTTAGTATATTTCCATTTGGCTGCACCTAAAGTTACAACAGTCCCTAACCAATAAGATCCTGTTTCTACCCATGAATATATATCTTCATTAGGTATACGTTTTAATAGCCAAAGAGCTACCGCAGTTGAGCTTCCACCAACTATTGTTAATAAATTATTTGTTATAAAATCCATTTTAACCTCCTAAGGTATTTGTTTTATTAAGTTATTATTTAAACGCACTAATCCTTCTGGTGGATCTGTGCCTTCAAACGTGATTTTTAGATTAGCGTACTGGTTTCTCCTGGGTAAAATTGAAGATCCTATGTCAGCGACAATTGCACCAGCATCTTCTTTACTAAAAATTCCACCACCTAATCTAGACCTACGTTTACCAAAAGATCCAAGCTTTACTTTTAATTCCATCGTAAGTTCTTTTATTTTAATAGAACTTTGAGGTGTTAAAGTAGCTAATGGGATCTTTACAATATGGTCATTTCCCTTTGCATCAGGCATCTTAACGTCCATGCAAATGGGATTACCATCTTCATCAAAAAACTTTCCTAAAGACTCAATATGTTGATTTTCTGCCAGAGCTTGTGCCTGAACAACAGCATCATATAAACCCTTCGTTAAATGATCGAGAAAAGAGCCTTTTTTATAATTATTTTCCATCACCAGCTGCCGATGTTGATCCTTTACCTATTGAATTATTCAACATATCAAGTACCTTCATCAACCCTTCTGGTTTTTCTTGCTTTCCTTTAACAGCTATTGTATATTTAGCTGATGTATCTGAACTTCTTGAATTCTCACTATGATGAGATACTTTTCCTTCAAACGATGCCTTCCAGCAGCCCCAACCAACAGAAGCATTTACTTTAGCACTTGAATCAGTCGATGATTTAGAACTACTTTGAGTTGAAACTTCCATATCAAAATTTATATCAATTTCATCAACACATAGACTTGGTATATTAATTATTGATAATAATGGAACATCTAAAGCGACACTTTCAGATCCATCTTCATAATTAAATTTAACAGATTTTGTATTTCCTTTTTCGTCCATACCAACTTCTGTTATAAATGAAGCTGTTGTTTGAGCCAATGATTTTTGACCTTCTGCTGCCGCTAATAATGGAGCAGCAATTAAGTTTTCGATAGGTAACCCAGTAAACTGGTTGGCTATATTTGAATCCGCCATATTTTCTCCTTTTTAGTATTTTTTGTTTTCATTTTTTTCTTGCATTCTCAAAAATTTTTCCCGTAATCCGTTCCCGCTCAATTTAGCGATGACCTCGACTAAAGTTTTATAAGAATTCTCTATTCCTTTTTGTTCCAGCTGCATACGTTTTTGCTGGTCAATTAATTTTACCAATATCGATTCTACCCTGGTAAATGATTCTCTTAATTCTTTTGATAATTCTTCTTGAATATATTTATTTTGTTGCTTAACCATAATAAACATAGCTACAGCAACCACTAAAGGCACGCCATATTGCTCCAATATAACAAGCCAATTGTCCATTACTTATATCCTACATACGCCACAAAAGTTGTTAATATAAATGCAACACCTGACCCAATTCCTATGATCCAGGAAATAAGCCTTTCATTTCTTGTTACCCTTCCATTCAATCTTAATAAATGTTCATGATTGGCATCTACTTTTTCTTTTATATATTGTAAATGAGTCATGACAATTTCTCTGTATTCATGTGGTTTCATTATTTTTCTTTCTTGATTCGTAATTCAAAATGTGGAAAGTCATCAAATCTGTTATCTTGTACTTCAAAATCTTGATCCCAGTCTCCGCCCCAACGTATATCATAACCCATAGTATTAGCTATTCCCAGAACAAATCCCGCAAATAAAGTTTGACGCTCTCTATCTTTCCAATTAACCGGATAAGGAGTAACATCAACTGCCAATGATGGATCTGAGTTATGGCGACCATGAGGATATTTAACCTTAGTTTTACCCTCATCATATAATTTGTTTTGCCTAGCTTTATCACGATGTCCCTCCAGGACAGAGCAATCTACATGTTTTATAACCTCATTAAATAAACGTTGAAGATCCTTGTGACATGTACTTAGCCGGGCTTTACTAGTTTTCCCGAAATATGGCATTTTAAACTAGGGCTAATAACTTCGTTTTTGTATTATGACTTCCAGTATATTCTATTTTGTTGTCATCAAGATATTTCTTTATATCTGAAACAGTCCAATCCATATCTGGCTTATCACCTTTTGGAATATTTGTTCTTACATCTTTAACAGTATAATCATCTTTATCCATCATAGAATCAAATTCACATTCACCAATACGTTTAACATATCCAGTAACTTTGTGTGTTATTTCAATAATATTTTGCATGCATTCTCCAATTTAGTAAAGGGGATCTAAAAATTAAGATCCCCTTTATGTTATTATCACCAAATAAGGACTAGTCTAAGAAAAATCCTCTTTTTTGACCAGCAGTACTTGAGTTATTTACTTTACAACCGTAAATTACATCACCAACCATTTTAGTACCTAAGTAGTCAATATCATAATCAGCTTGCATTCTTATACCTTGGCTATATGCTACATATAATAAAGATTTATGTACAACATAACCAATAGCAGTTTGATTATCTGTGCCACCATCAGTGTCCATATTAGTTGAGGCAGTTGTGATTTGAGGTGTCATAACAACAGGCATACCAAATACTGTTGATACTTGACCGTTAGTCGCAAAACCTTGACCTAATGGAGCTCCAGCTGTTGCATAAGATAATTGAACAAAATTAGCAAGATCCGCAAAAGCAGATGTATGTAAAACTAAAGTCCAATTAGAAACTTCTTGGTCTTCAGCTAAACATGCAGTTAATATTGTATCGAATTTAGCAACTGTATTAAGTGTACCAGACATATCAAGTGTATTAATACCACCTGAAGCATCTTTGAATGAATTCAACACTTGTGATTCAATATAATCATCAACTGAATTTGCTAAAGCGTAACCAATTTCTTTAGCATATATATTCATCATTGGATATGAAGATTGTACTTTAAGTAAGTCTTCAATCAATGTTGCAGAATATGTATGTTTATTAATATCTAAAGCAAGTTCAGTTTGTGCAGCACCATCAACACCATAACTTATTGCAGCTTCTGGAGTTTTAGCTCCTGTAGCAATTTGATCAACTTTTGGGATATGGATCTTATCACCACCATTTGCAACAAATGCTGATAAATCATTACATAGATTACCCCAAACTAATTTATTTTTGAAAGCTAATTCTATCGCAGGTGCCCAAACTTCAGGGACAAATACGTCATGAGAATTAGCACCATCTCCAGCGGTGATCCCACCACCGGTCATAACATGAGCGTTATCGAAAGCCATTTTTTTCTCCTAAATTTAAAAAAATATTAGGATTTTTTGTTTAACATAGACTGATGCCATTTTTCGCGTTCGGCTTCTGTCATCTCCTTAAATGTTTTATTCATTTCGATATTTGTACCAACATCACCACGGACCACACTAGGTTTTTCGGGTTTAGTTTGCACTTTAGAAACAATTTTTTTAAGTTGAGTTAAACTCAAATCCTTAAAATCATCTCTATCATCTTCTGGAAGGCTTTCAAGTAAATTAGATTTTTCTGAATCGACGAATTTTCGGTACTCATTAGAGTCATTTTCCCATGCAGTAGCTTTGGTTTTAAGATCCTCATACATTTCTTTATATTTACCTTGCTCTGCTAGCTGGGCATTTTTTTGTTCTTCCATCTTAGCAGCTAATTCATTATACTTGCGTTCTGCTTCCTGTGCTCTCTGCCTTTGCTTTTTAGCATAAGCTTTTTCTTCACTTAATAGAGAGGTTGCCTGGTCATCAATCTGACTTCCAGTTTGGTCACTCTGACCGACTGATTCTTGGGGTGTACTACCCTCATTATTTTCTGTTAACATCTGTTAAACTCCTTCAAATTATTAAAATTTGCGTTCTATTATATTCATAATTTATCTAAATTACATGTAATATGAAATAAAAAATTTATGATATTTGATAGCTATAAAAAACAATGGTTTGAATTTATTGACTATCAGCCACATAATGGGCAGCTCAGATTACACAATCCTCCGCAAGGGGAATTTGATTATAAAAAAAATCCAGAAGGTGCTAGATTTATCGTGGCTTGTTGTGGCAGACGTTGGGGAAAATCACACTCAGCAGCCAAAGAAGCAGAGATTGTTTTAACAAAGCCTGATAAACATGTTTGGATTGTAGCTCCTAATTATGGAACAAGTGAAAAGATTTTTAGAATAATTTGGGACGATATGATTATAAAACAAAATTTACCAACTGTAAGAAAGTCGTTGAAAGAACAATTTATACAATTTGAGTGGGGAAGTTTTGTTGCTGGAAAATCTGCCGAACACCCAGATTCACTGATTGGTGAAGGTTTGGATCTTGTCATTATTGATGAGGCTGCTAAGATAAATCGAAAAGTTTGGGACGCTTATGTAAGACCCACATTATCTGATAGAAAAGGTAGAGCTATATTTATTTCTACCCCAGATGGATATGGTCAATTTTGGGAACTATATTTAAGAGGTAACAAAGAAAACCAATGGTACTCTTTTAATTCACCATCGTGGGAAAATCAATACGCTTTCCCTGAAGGTGAAGACGACATGGATCTTACTGAGGCAAAATCGAATTTATCTAAAGAGATTTTTGACCAGGAATACGGAGCCAAATTTACATCTTTAGCTGGAAGAGTTTTTCCATTTGATGAAAATAAAGATGTTGGAGATTTTAATTTTACACCAGGTTTTCCGGTTTTTTGTAGTATAGATTTTGGATTCAGAATGCCAGCGGCTTTATGGTTTCAAGTGATAAAAGATGAATATGGAAATGAACATATATATATAATAGATGAAATAATACATCAAGAAAGAATGAAGTCTGATGTGTTTTTTGAAAAAATTTTAAACAAAAGATACTTTGTTACTAGGTTTTATGGTGACCCAGCTTCTTATCAAGTTCAAGCTGGTATAGGTATGGGTGAAGCTGAGTTATTTTATCGTAAAACCGGTAAAAGAATATTTGCTTTACGAGACAAAGTTTCAAGATCCATTGCCTCAGGGATCTCACATATAAGATCCTTTATTGAGGCAGCTGATGGATCTAGGCGGTTACATGTTAACAAAAAATGTGTCGGAATTATTGAAGATTTATTAAGCTATCGATATAGTGAACATAAAGACGGAACTCCATTAAAAGAAGAGCCAGTTAAAGATGGAGTTCATGACCACGGTATTGATGCTTTACGATATTTTGCAGTTAGTCATATTCCAATTAAAAAATACAAATATAGGACAGTAATCAAATGAAAACAGTCGAACAAATAATTAAAGAATCAATAAGTACAGAAAAATATTTAAAAGCACAAGGCAGAAGAAAAGAGGTACAAAAGTACCTAGATTATTATGCCGGAGATAACACTTATCAATATATAGAAGATAAATTTAAAATCTCAGCTTTTCAAGAACACCCTCCCAGTAATTTTAATATAACTAAAAGATTTATAAACCGTATGAGTAGAATATACACACTCGGAGCAAATCGTAATGTGAACGAAAAATATAAAAAGCTTAGTTATTTAAAAGACTATAAAATGAAACATATAGAAAAAATGACTAGACTTATTGGAACTATTGCTGTTAGGATCTTTGTAAATGACTTTTATGATGACATGTATTTTGATTACCACCCTATTTATTATTTCGATCCAATATTTGGAGATGACCCGTTTAATCCAATAGCAATTACATATCCAATTTTAGAATCACCTGAAGATTTATCAAGAATATCACTATGTCACTATGCTTACTGGGACGACCAAAGATACATTCAATATGATGAAAACGGTAATATTGTAAATGAAATGAAGCACGGGTTAGGTGTTTTACCATTTTGTTTCACTCATCGTGAACATCAATTGACAGAATTCATAGCGCCAGGAGCTGCTGACATAGTGAGTTGTAATGAGGATATAAATATAATTATGACTGAAGCCGGACTTGGAATGAGATTTCAAATGTTTGGTCAGCCAGTAATTTCTGGATTTTATTCAGATGATAAAATAATGCGTGCTGGCTCTGATGAGACAATTGTACTTCCTGAAGGATCTAATTTTAATTTTGCTTCACCTAAAACAAACATAACCCAGGCAATCGAACTTATAAAAACTAAAATTGACCTGGCAGCTCAAAACAACCATCTTTATGTTCAATTTGCACAAGATGGCGGTGAAACTCCGTCAGGAATAGCTCT
>CEUX01082536.1_pt1 | contig 15124 bp, 21 predicted proteins | sample 531361 | NCBI WGS metagenome assembly CEUX01 (sample SAMEA2622736, study PRJEB7988) | marine metagenome | isolation source: saline water (ENVO:00002010), including
CTCAAATGGGCATTGGAACATAATTTTTGGCACTCTCATGTTACTTTATTACACACACTTAGGAATAAGGCAAGTAATGGTAACAGAAGGTTTCACAACATATTAACAGATTATAAAAGTAAAGGGGGGAGTGTATGACATTTGAGGATAGTGGCATCTTTGTAAAAGGGACATCGGGACAGGAAAAAACAACTTGCCCTGAATGTTCTAGTGGAAGAAAGAAATCAAGAGACAAATGTTTATCAGTAAATATTGATGATGGAGTATGGCATTGTCATCATTGTGGTTGGAGAGGATCACTAGATTGGAAAGAAATTGTTAAGGACTTAACAAATGATAAGCCAGTAGAAAAACCAAACCCACCTAAGACAGAATTACCTGAAAATGTTTATCAATGGTTTGAGGATAGATGTATAACTAGGGAAGTTGTTGACTCAGAGAATATAGGATATGAAAATAGGTGGATACAATTTCCCTTTTATAAAAATGGAGAAGTTGTTAATATAAAATCGAGAACAGCAGACAAGAAATTTAGGCAATCAAAGAATGCAGAAAAATGTTTTTATAGATTTGATTCTATGTTAGGCATGGAGACTATTATTATAACTGAGGGGGAGATGGATGCATTATCTCTGGTTCAATCTGGTTTTATGAATGTGGTATCTGTACCTGATGGAGCAACCCAACCTGATAGTAAACCATCTGATAAAAAATTTAGTTACCTACTATCAGCAGAGGAACATCTTATGAGTGCAAATACTGTTATATTATGTACAGATTCCGATGGTGCAGGTAAACACCTTAGAGAAGAATTATCTAGGCGTATAGGTAGGGAAAAATGCTTTAGAGTGGTATATCCTGATGGGTGTAAGGATATGAATGATGTACTTATAAAACATGGAGAAGATAGGGTGCAGGATATAGTAAGTAATGCACACCCCTATCCGATTGACGGGGTAATAGCTGTTACTGATATTGAGGATGATGCCATTGATTTATTATTAAAGCCACACCATAAAGGCTTATCTACAGGGTGGAGTGCAGTTGACCCTCATTATCTAATTAGTCCATCTGAGGTTACAGTTATTACAGGTGTTCCAAATATGGGCAAGTCAGAATGGATGGATGCCTTAATGATAAATATGGTACAAGAATATGGTTGGAAGTTTGGTATATTTTCAGCAGAAAATTTTCCTGTAGAACATCACCTATTAAAGCTTGTGGGTAAATTTGCTGGTAAATCATTTTGGGGGGAAGATAAATTAAATGAGTCCACAGCTAGAAGTTCAATGAAAATATTAAATGACCATATAAAATTTATAGGTACACAAGAAGATTCAGTAACTATAGAATCTATTATGGAACAAGCTAAAATATTAAATTATAGATTTGGGTTAAATGGTCTTGTAATTGACCCTTGGAATACATTAGAACACAAATTTGGAGATGGGGAGAATGAGACTTTATATGTGTCTAGGGTACTGGCTCAATTAAGTGCTTTTGCTAAAATAAATGAGATACATATATGGATAGTTGCTCACCCTAGAAAAATGGAAAATGATGTTAATAGAAAACCAGCTGTACCATCACCTTACGATATAAGTGGTTCGGCTAATTGGTTTAATAAATGTGATAATGCTATTACTGTACATAGGCATAAATCTGATGATGATGATTATGCTGGTATCCATGTCCATAAAATTCGATTCCAATATAAGAATGGTAAACCAAATCAAGGCAACCCTGCAAAATTAAAGTATAATCTATCTACTGGAAAATATTATGAATACATCGAAGAAAGATTTAAGGAAGATTTTTTTAGATAAGTCTAAAATTATAACTAATGAAAAATATAAAAAAAGAAGTTTGGATAGACACCTAAGACATATGCGAAAAAGATTATATAAAGAATTTGACCAGACATGGATCAAATATAATAACAACCAAGCCACATATCAACAATGGGAGAATGCATTGGATAAGTGGTTAAATTCGGAGTTAATATGAAAGTAAAGAGGTATATAGTAACACCTGATAAACATTTCCCTATGGCAGATATGAAAGCTATAAGTGTAGTGTGTCAGGCTATAGAAATTATCAAACCTGATGGTTATATAGATTTAGGGGATACAGGAGAGTGGGAAAGTGTTTCACATTGGCAATGGAAAAAGAAAAAAAGACCACCATTAGAATATCAGTTGCCGTATGTAAATAAAGAGATTGCACAAATTAATAATGGTATGGATATTATTGACGAATCTCTAGACAAAGCTAATGTAAAAGAAAAGCATTTTATTGAGGGTAACCATGAAGATTGGCTAAATAGATTTGTTGAAGAAAACCCCTACCTAGCTAAAGAATACTTAGTAAAAAATGCTATACAATTAAAAGCTCGTGGTTATAAATATCATCCATTGGGAAGAATGTTGAAGATTGGAAAACTTAATTTTTATCATGGTCATCATTTTGCTGGTATAAATCACACTAGAAATCACCTACTAAGACTTGGTGGTAATATTATGTATGGACACCATCACGATATTCAGCAATCTAGTGTTACTCATATAGATGGTGTTAAATCAGCGTGGTCTATTGGATGTTTAAAGGATATGAGTTCTGAGAAGAATGCATGGTTAGGGAATAGGCAACATAATTGGCAACACGCTTTTGCTATAGTTGATTTTTACCATAGTGGGTTTTTTACAGTACATCTAGTTCAGATCGTAGATGGCAAAACATCATTATGGGGAGAGTTAATTAAGGGTTGATATATAAACAAGAGAGGAGATAAATTTATATATGGAAAAAAGAGAAAAAATCAGAGTTGAGTTCCCTGAAAATGCTAGTAAGGAGAAAATAGAGTTTATACGACAGGAACTATTTAATTTACTAGCAAGGCATTCCTGTAGATTAAGGAGAATTAATGATGAGTAGAGATAGATATTTAGGCACAATAGCTTGGGATGGATATGATTTAGATACTGATGGCTCAATTACAATAGTCAGAAATAGTAAGGAAGATTTGATTGAGGGGGTAATAGAATACCTTGACAAACTTAGTGGTAGGGGTGCATACCTTGAGTGTGCATCTATTGAGATGGCTATGATTGGTAAAAATAGTAAAATTAATAGTGAAGTTGAAGTAGCTAGGGACATTACAGAAACACTTAAAACAATAATAAAAAAAAGGAGACATAATGGATAAAGATACAATAAAACTAAGTCCAGATGTTGCTAACATCGTAGAGCTTATGTATGAAACACCAAAAACAGGAACTAATTCATATGGTAATTGGTATTTGTATGGTGTTATAAAGGATGGGATAGAGACAGGATTTTTTGCTACCGATGCTTTACATAAGAAGTTGTCAGTATATGGACAGGGTGCTAAAGTTAGCATTACTAAAGAAGAGTATGCACCAGGAAAATCTGCTTGGACAGTTGAACCCCTTTCAGGTACCACTCCCAAACCAACAACTGCAATATCTTATAATAATATAGATGCTAGGACACATGATATACATAAGCAGGTGTGTCTAAAGTTAGCTGTTGAGATGTTTGGTGGAACTAAGGACATCTTAAAAGACCAAGAGGTTGTAGCAATAGAAACCAACATGAAAGTATTGTTGTCTGTTCTTGAGTCTGAGGAAATTGTTAAGGACTTAACATCTTCTGTTGATCCTGTTAAAAATGACGATATGCCTTACTAAATAGTTGTGAAAAAATCGTTATCAAAGAAACTTGATAAAGCGTGGTCAGATAAAATAAAAGAATATGGTATGTGTGAATACTGTCATAAGACTAAGCCTCTTAATGCTCATCATTTTTATTCACGCTCTATTAGGTCTGTCCGATGGGATATTGATAATGGTTTTTGTCTCTGTGTGGGGTGCCATGTGTTCTCCTCCAAGTTCTCTGCTCACAAAACTCCTGCTGAGTTTGTCGAGTGGGCAGTAGAAAATCGTGGCACCCTTTGGTATGAGACAATAAAGAAAAGAAAAAATACAGTTATTAAATTTAGAGATAGCGATTATGAGGAGATTATTACCAAACTGAGACAAACAGATTTTAAATTTTAGGAGAAATTTATGAAAGATTTAAAAAGCATTAGAAATAAAGTAACAAGTATATGGAGTTATACAGAGTTAGAGATGGGAGATTTTTCTAAAAGTGGTTTACAAAAGCATATTAATAAAATTAGTAGTATAGTTGATGAGATTTTATTAGACATGGATCAATTAAATCTATGTTATCTCTGTTCTAATTCTGAAGTATGTAATGAATGCTCAGATGAAATGGAAAAACAAATGGGAGATATAGAATGATTATATTAGATATAAGTGAATTTTTAATTAATTTCTTTTTATTTTCATTTGGCTTATTCTTTTTATCGGTATCATTTATAGTATTTTATATTTTTTATGAAGTAATAAAGAAGGATTAAAATTGCCCCTTGAGAGTTCTAATTAACCAATAAACTTGTGAAAGGTCTAGCTAGTATGTGTCTAGCTATGCTTAGTTTTAATGGAATCAGAGGCAACTCAAAGTCTGGCGACAAGGGGCAAAAAATTAATAAAAAAGGAGTATAATATGATAGAAATAATGTTAATGTTTATAATAGCACTCGTTGTTTATAATAGCACTCTTTGGGAAAAGGGAGAGTGGGACACTAACTTAGAAAAGTGGGTTTATTGGAGAAATAAATGACAGTACCTGATTTTATAAAATGGGCAGAATCCATGCAGAAAGAGGAAAATAGGATTATGCTATGCAAAGGTCAAGAATATACTGTGTCTGATGAGGATAAGTTTAAAAACTTTAAAAGCATTGGAGATAGATTGTCTATGAAACCAGAGCAAGTCTGTATGATTTATTTATTAAAGCATATGGATTCTATTAGAAATTATATATTGACTGGTACAGAGTCTAGTGAGGAACCTATAATTGGCAGAGTACAAGATGCACGAAACTATTTATTACTACTGGGTGGGATAATTGCCGAAAAAGAAAAAAAGAAAACTTGATTCTATTCAATGGGTTATTGATGCTCTCGATAGCCCTATTGTAGAAAAACGATATAGAGAAAACCACAAAACAGATGAAATTAGGGCTGATGAATCTTTATTCTGGTGTCCTAGTTGCCGAAAAAAATGGAATATATTTGAAGGGAAATTGTGGAGTAGTCCAGATATGAAACTGTGGGATGAAAAAGTATGCCTAGATTGCGATTTGCTTGTAAAATAGAGAATGGGGAACTCATTATATTAAATAGGGCAGAGTTTGATAATGCTATCCTTGTCCTTTCAGGAGAGTATTATATTGAGCTTGTGGAAACAGGAGTTCGCTCTGCCCAACAGAATAATTATTATTGGAGAATAGTAAATATAATAGCAGATGATTTAGGCTATACAGATCAAGAAATGCACTCAACAATAAAAACACACTTCAATATAAAAAGCACAAAAACTTTATCTTCTAAAGAGTTTGCTAAATTTATAGAAAATATAATCAGGTGGTCTGCTGTAGAGTTAAATATAGTAATCCCCGATCCTAAAACTCTTCTTCAATCTTCATAGATACATCAAATACATCGGGTGCAACCTGAGTCATCTTTAAACTATCCTGACCAAACCTAGCAAATAGATAATCAGATTCAGCCGTACTTGTCCCATCGGTTGTGAATATAAATGGCAAATGTCTACCATTTGTCATGTTCCAGACATCTTCTATTACAGCATCATCATCCCTATCAATGGATGCGTAATTATCTGGCATAACATCTGTAGATGCTAAGTAGCTAAATTTCATATCATAGGACATTCTACCACCATGCGACCCCCATCTATTTGTATTAGTTTGAAATGGTGATTTACTAGTACCTGATGCGTGTCTACCATGATTAGTCATTGTAGCATATCTTTGACCACCTAGTGATTCTTGCATATTTACTGCATCAAAAGTTATACTTCTTTTTACGGATAAATCAGGGCTATTCGGCATATCGTAATATTGACCCATTAATATACATCCTATTTTTAAATCATTTGCACCACTGAAAGTACCACTACCATCTCCCTCAAATTGAATACCCCAGTATTGTAATGATGAATTAGAAAATGTAACTATAGTATCACCATCAGTTGTTGGTGTAACTGCGTAGGGTGCTGAACCACCAACACTAGCATTTATAACTCCATCTGGATTAATTGCTGTATGTCCAGCTGCAAAATCTTCATTATTTATATGAGCCTCGGTATTACTAGCCCCTATTCTAAATTTAGCATCTGCTGAAACCATATTATGATTTAATATTGCTATAAAATTATGTTCCCAGCCAGTTGACTCAGTGTCTATATTAACCAATACATGGTTACCTGTAGCAGCACTCGTATCCCAATCAACCTGATTTAAAGGCTTCATATCAAACAATTCAGCTTCTGACCCTGTTTGAAAAGTGTGAATTAAATTAGTACCTGAAACTACATCATAAGTACCATCTTGAGTACTACCTCTACTCATTTCATAATTTATAAGATCTACATAAAACCTTGGTTTTCTTATATTAACATTTGCCATTACAAACTCCCTATTTCTCTAGCTTTAAATTTAATTGATCCTACCGATCTTGATATTGATGTAACCATAAAAATAACATCTGTAAATGCCCTGCCAAATGCTTTCTCTGGATGCATATTACTGAATGTCATTAAATTCCCCACATTTAGGCTGTAGTATTTTGGGTTTATTAAGTTAGCTGACACATTTAATCTAACCTTCCCATTGATATTATCATAGTATGTATAGAAATCATCATTAGGATTAGATGATGGTGTTGTTGGTATTGTAGGGGAAACATAAGCACTTAGATTAATTTCTTTCACATCTTCTTTACTATTCACTGTGTATTCAGATTTAGTAGAATTATTTGCACATTTAGTAGAAGTCATATACTCACTCCCCTTATCTGGACTTGGATGCTTCTCGTAGTTAATAGTTAATTTAGAATTAATAGAATCAAAATCATCAAGCCTAACTTCAAAGTTATTTAAATCATATTTACTCACATCGGGGAAATCTATATCAGAAGTACCATAACTATCCTGTATGTAGATATACTCAGGTTGTGATGTATCACCCCTTCTAAATCTAAATATAAATCCACCTTCATATTGTAACTGCTCTAGTGCTTTAATTAAACTTGTTGGTTCTAGTTGCCAATATCTTATTTTCCAATCTTTTAATGAATTAAGATGTTGTGGTTCATCACCACCCCAACCAATTAATTGGCTTTGCTGTGTGTGATCAGAGGCAACATCAAATCCAGCATACCTAACCATTAAGTCTAGATGAGCATCGTGTATATTTGTTATTGCAGCGGTGCTACCTGTAATACTATGGGGTAGTCCATTAGATGATAAATATAAATACTCCAAGTTCTCTATGTGATCCTCTGTAGCCTGTGGTTCTCTTCTTATATCATTTTCAACCCCCAAAACTAAGTAAAAATCTTTTAATGTAAAAGTAGCTGTCGCTCTATTAGTAGCACTTATACCATTAACTAAGGCTATAAGTGCCTGTAAATTAATTGTGGCTGGCATTTCAAATGCATCATCATCCATCTTATATATGTCTGCACCAGAACTATGTGAGGCTGCCTCAGAGTATGAATAACCCCTTTCACAAAGCACAAAAACACTACCAAGTGTAACATTAACAACCCTCATTAATTCATTATCTATTTTCAATATATCCTTTGCCCTAATACTCGATAATGAACTACTTAACTGAATCATCGGGTATGTGCTATTTAAGTTCTCACCAAGATTTCTACCAGTATCTGAAGTTTTAGCATATAGATTAAAAACATCTATCTCTGTATAACTACTACTATCACCAGAGCCACTTGTATTCGTAGTTCCTGTAGATGTAGCCTCTGTAAGTTCTATAAATGTAGTACCAACATCGTAAACATTACTTACATCTGCCGTAAATGTTGCATCGTATAGTATAATTCTTGATGACCCACCTGAAACAGTATTTGTTGTTAAATTAACACTTGCATTTAATCTTAGCTTAATTGATGTAAATTGACCCTTGACACGAGGCAATGCTAGTTGTAATGTTGCAGTATCATAAGAAAGACCCACACTTGTCCTTGCTACATCTAATGTGTGTGCTGTTGTATTACTAGCATTCCCATCTACAGCATACTCTGGATTAGAACCATCCCACTCAGCATGACTTTCTATTTTAGTGGGTCTTATATAGTAAACTCCCCTTGATGTTCTATCATCTATTACCACTGTATTATCTGAATCAAATACTGCTGTGGCATCTGCATAATCACTCATAATAATAAACTTCTTAGCAGTATCATCATAGTAATGAGGTCTGGATGTGCTACCATAAGCCTGTGGAGATGCAAAGTATATATCCCCACCATCTCTCTGTATCTTTGGTATTGGAAATAATGCATTACTTGTCTGGAATGTATTCTCAGCATTTCCAGTATAATCACCATATACTGTTGGCACATATGTATTTGTAGCTGTCTTAACTTGGGGAAATGATACACCCTCCCAAGGACTAAATGAATTTAAATCTAATTGGAGTGTATTACCATCTGTAGATATATCACCTAATCTATAACATCCTATTAATTCTGGTGTATCCTCACCTATCTGAGAATATACTTTAACATCATGGTTTAAATAGACACTAGAGCCATATAGTTCTTCTGATATAGGACTGCCTTTATATTTAAAATCTGGGATTTCAATCGAGGTATTTGATCTCTTTGCTCTAGATGTAAATAAATCTATTGATTCTCTAATTGATGGTGTGTTTTTTATAACACCATGATAGAAATTACCATTATATGAAGTATCTTTAAATGCTAGATGTAATCCAGTCCCTTGATATGTTGCACCATGTATTTTACCATTTTGGTCATTTATATAATCTGTTGCAACATGGGGATTATTAAATTGCCAATATGCTTTTAAATTAGATGAATCAATATCTGCAAGATTGGTATATTTACCACTATTATAAGCAGCCGTAATATTAGAAGGGTTTAGCCAAGCTTCCCAGACTGCAAAGTTTTTTAAATCAAATCTCCCATAAGAATCAGTGCCAGTAGCAAGTCTGCCAAATTCACATTTTCCAGTAGTATAGTTAGGGGCATCAATATTAGCACTACCATCAACAGTTACATTGCCAGTCTTGTCATTATTTATATAAATTGTCCAATCGTCATTAACAGATCCAGATGCTTGGTTAAGATTTGTACCTATTAAAACAAAATACCAAGTATTTGCCTCTAAAACAGTTCCACTAATAAATGTTTCTCTATCTCCTGAAGTTGTTCCTGAACCATCCATCATATGAACTATTATTCTATGGCTACCATCCTTTTTTACCCAAAGCCCATTGTAATGACTCTCAACAACATTATTAAACCAAATCGGCTCTTCTTCACCATCCTCAAGAACTGGAAATCTAATCCAGAATGCAATGGTAGCACTTACATTAACAGTTACTGGAGAATCATCTGTTGTTGTACCACAGTCAATATAGTCGTTAGTACCATCAAATCTAAGATAAGAATCCTGATTGTAAAAATCAAATAACCAATTCTCTGAAATGTTACCAAAAGCCATTAAGCTAGACCTTTATTAACTGTTTTATCAATCTCTGGAATTAAAACATCTCTTACAAATGATTCATTACCTATCATATTCCCTTGTATATTTACTGTAACTCCTGAAGCACCACCTTGATTCATATTAGCTAAATTATCAATACCTATAGATTCTACAGCATTTCTAGACATTACAAACTCTCCTCTCTCTGCTTCAATTATAGTACCACCTTGTGAATGTCTATTACCCCCTACCATACCACCATGCTCAAAAGATTGCATACCACTAATTTGTGATTGAATTGTTGCAACATTAGCTAAACCTTGTGCTATTATAGCTGCTCCAGTTACAAATCCAAGAGTACCACCCTGTTCAAATGCTTTGTTAGCACCAGCATATGTATCTATAATAGCCCCTGCTTGGGATAGCCTAGCAGATACTAAAGTATTACTCTTTAGAGCTGTATTTAAACCAGCAAATGATGTGAGCATATCAGATGTCCCTGATAGTGTAGCTTCCTTTAATTGCTCTTTTAATTTAATCCCTTGAATATCTAGTTCTAAACCTTTCTTTTTAAGTTCTTGTAGGGTTTCTGTTCTATCTGGGTTATTTATCTCTTCCTCTATGTTTTTACGCTCTTGAGTATTTAATTTTATTTGCTCATCAATAGATAAACCACCCTCTTGAAATTCTTTCTTCATCTGCAGTAAAGCTATTTCTCTTTGGAGAGTTGTACTATTAGCTTCTGCTGTCTCTTTTGATGATTTTGATGTGCTTTTTGATAGTGCATCAATTTGTTCTTTAGTGAATTTAATTCCAGTAAGTATCTCAAGATTTTTTTGCAACTCATCCCCTTCAATTCCCAGTGCTTCTAAGGCAAGGAATGCCTGATCTGTTATACCTTGATGTAATGCAATCTCTTCTTTCTTTTGAGCAATTAATTTATTGTTTGCCTCTACTTCAGCTGTCCATGTTTCATCTATCTTAGCTATTTGCGACCTAATTACTGCCTGCTCCTCTTCGTGATAACTAGCCCTAAGTGCCTGATTTAAGGATAATCTCTTATCTCTCTTGTCATCCCCAACCTTTTCCAGTGCGTGTAATTCATTTTGTAGTTTTAATCTATTCTCTTCACTTTTAGCTACAATATTTGCAAATTTTGCCCTATCGGTATCAGCTTTTTTAATTGCCTCTTGAAGTTTATCAATATCTGTAAAGGATTTTTTTGCCTTAGTTAATTCAAAATTATATTTTGCAAGATTCCTGTCTAATTGGATTTTTTCGAGCTGCATCAATGCCTCTGATGATGCCCCTAGTTCTTTTAATTCTCTTATAGTCCTATCTAATTTTGTTTCTGTTAAACTTCTCATAAATTCCTTAGAAGATTCAGCTCCAACTTGCAATACTTTTGCAAGGAATACAGCAACTGGGGAAAAGAATCTTCCAATCTCAAGACCTAAATGTTTAGTTGCTACCGCTAACTGGTCATACGCATCCTCTGTACTTAAAACTTCCAAACCTAGAGCAGCGACCTTTGCTCTAGCTGATTCCATAGTTGCTTCAAAAAATGCCTGTTTTTTATCGGCATCTGTAAGACTTTCAACGGATTTATCAATTTTGAGTGCATATTTTTCATAAGCCTCTTCTGACTTAACAATAATACCAATATTATCTAACATCAATCTTGATTGTCTACCAATTCCTGTAACTAAAGATTCAATAGAAGTTGCTGTATCCCTACCTAATGCTCTACCCAATCTTTGTGCTATATCAAACATTTTAGCCATTTCATCAGTATTATCGGTAACGCCTAGTATTAATGCATTATTAGCTTGTTTCATTAGTTCTAGTTTATTTACTGTTCCATCTGTAGCTTTTTGTAGCTTATGTAGACCATTCATATTAGCACTGGTAGCTTTTGTTAGGGTATTAAATCCCCTCTCTATACTTTCAAGCTTCGCAGCTTCCCTACCGAGTCTTATTAATTGAGTAATACCTAGACCCATAGCAAAATTAAATAGTAACATTTTTGATCTAACTACGGCAAATGTACCACCAAGTATTCTAGTTCTTTGAGAAGTTTTATCCTGCGATTTACTAAGTTTTGTTTGTGTTGATGTTGACCTTCTAGTAGTTTGCGTTGTTCTTCGTGTCTGTGATTCTAACTTTTTTAAAGAATTGATATGTTTATCTGCTTGAAGTTTTAATCTACTTAAAGCTCTTTTATTTCCCTTAACTGCATCTGTATATGTTTTAGTAGAGATACCTGCTTTTTTAAAACTTGACCCCACATCAGTAAGGGCTATACGAATCTTCTTTATTGCTTTATTTCTTTTATTTTGTAGATTTATCTCTTGCTTAATAGATTTTTGTAATTTGTTATTACTATCTGTCCCTTGCTTAATAGATTTTTGTAATTTATTTTGAGTTTGTACTAATGATTTAGATATCTTATCTAATTTATTAAGATGACTGATTAACCCCTTATCATCTGCCTTAAATTCAATAATAACTTTTTCATTTGCCATGATTTATAGCCTCTGCTTTTCTACGCTCTATAGCATTTTTTATTAAAAAACTTTTTACTACCCACTTGCTCGGTTGATTCCCAAAAGAACCACTATATGGAGATATACCAAACTGTTCTGAATAAATATATCTGGAAATATCATTCTGAGATTGTTTATCAATAAGTACATTTGGACATGCAAAAAAGGGTAATTGTTTAACAATAGATTCAACTATATTAAAATTATTACCCTTTTGATTAGTCTCTTTAACCTCATCAATTAAAAGCTCTATAATGCCCTCAACATCTTTCTTTGATGTAAAGGTTCGAGTTTGATATTCTCCATCTATTATGATGGGAATTTGAGCCTTATATGGGTATGTATGATACATACAACCCCCACAATGATTGGTTACATGAATATTGTACTCTAGTGTGAGGGCTTCTATTCCCCCAAGCGTTGATATTCTTGTACTGCAAGTGATAACTCATTCTTTTCATCGTCTGTTAAAGCTTTTATGAATTTATCATCTGCTCCATCAACACCCTTACGAATCCATGCTGTCCTAGCCTTTGCTAAGTGTTTAATAGTTACTAACTGATCGTTATCGTATTTCATTTCAGGCACATCATTGCAGAAGTCTATATCATCTACCGACATTTCTTTTATTTTTACTTCTTTATCAGTAGAAAGCTTTAAACTCTTCATTATGCTAAGTCAATTGTTATAGGAGCGTGATCACCAGTAACAGCTTTCATAGCAACATCTAGCATCATTGCATCTCCCTCATTGAAAGTAACATCAGTCAGTATTCCATCAGGCATTGAAATTGAACAATCAGTTGCTGTGCCTTGAGTCATGGTAAAGCAATTATCTTCTATGTGGTTTGCTTGAGTATTGAAATTATGATATAGAGGTCTTGTTGCTGAGTCATATTTAACAGTTGCATTTGCAGTAATAGATATTTCTTCCCCCCTTGCAAATGCTTCATACCCATTAGATGAAAAACCAGTATAGATAGCAGGGCTTTCTATAGTTACATCAAAAGAAGTCATTACAACATCTATCGCATAAACTTTTTTAACACTTAGACCTGTAATTCCTATATGATTTGCTCCGTAAGCAGCACCCGCTTCAGCAGTTGCATCATTTGTTGTTGGATTAAAACCAGTTGATATAGTAGCACTCCATTTATAGACACCACCATCAGTGCCTGAATCAGCAGAAACAGTAAAACTTGTACATAGACAACCAGTTAAAACTGTATTGTAACCATCTGTTGTATCTGGCGGTGCTAATATTAGTGTAAAAGTTGCATCATTTTGTGCTGTCCCATATTTCCCAGTAACTCCAGTAGCAGCCGTTGCAACAGAAACATCAGCAATATCTGCTGGTGTTAAATTATTACCTGCAACACTTTGCATCAACATAACATGACCACCATCAATATGAAATGTTCCTGATAAAGAAACCTCTACCGCTCTCATGTCATTGTCTTGATAAAAATCATCTTGGTGTAATACTCTACCACTTCTTGACCTGACTGCTGTGATTTGATTTGGACTCAGGCTTGGGAAAGCAACTGAATCTACATCTAACTGATAACAACCCGATGTAAAAGTTGGGGCTGTTCCTGGGGTCGCTTCTTCGATTACCCATGCTTTAAAATCTTTTGGTGAAAATACTGCGTTAGCCATTATTTACTCTCCTTCTTTGAAAATGTTTCTAGTTTATCTTTAATTTCTTTTGGCACAATGTCTAACTCAACACTTTTACCTTGATTAAGTGCTACCCAATCATCATATTTTAAATTGCAAAAATTATTGTTTGATGATAATTTTTCGCCTTTCTTTAGTTTTACTTTCATATCTTATTCCTTATTACTTTATGATATGTTACCTAAGTATTTACCTCTCCATTCCCATCTCATAACATTTAAACCTTCAATTAATGCTTCATCTTCTTCTATATCATTAATTCGACAGGATGTTAACCTGCCATCAAAGAAAGTATCGCTTTGATTTTGAAAGAACAGACCTTCTATGTGTGATACTTGACGAAGTATATGCTCCCAAGTATCTTTTTTGATTGCTTTTTCTTTAAAAGTATATGATACATCTATAATATACTCTCTTATTTCTCCTGTAGCCATACGCTCAATCAAATCGCTACCCACAGGGTTAAGTCTTATAGACTGGTTTCCCATGTCTTTAAAATTTCCTGTATAAACAGGAATGCTACCAGCAAATTCATTGTTTAAGAAAGTGCGAATAGTGTCTAATATCTTGTCATCCCAGATATTGACAAATGTAATCATCTACGAGTCATCCTCATAGACATTGGCATTCCACTATCTGTTAGCTCATACTTACCATGAACTTCAATTTCCCAATAATCATTAATAGTAGCTGTATCTGCTGTATCACCAGCAAATCTCAAATCTAAACCACGACTAAGTAATTGATAATCACCACTTATAGTTTCAATATAACTAGCAGTATCACCATTATTCATTTTTTCACTACCTAGATTTGTTGAATCAGATTCCCATACAGAATATTTAGCAGTCCCCATAGCCCCAGCTGTGGTAATCTTAACCCCTATTTTATCGTATATCCCATGATAAGCACCTCTAGTATCAACAATCCTAAGATTACCATTAACTGTACCTTCCCTAATAATCCCCATCGAGGCATCGCCAGATGTTTGCCAAGATAGCTTTGTGCTACCCTCATTAAGTGAAGAAATATTAATCTCAGCTTCATTAAATAAAGCTTCTGCTACTTCAGATGTAGGGCTAGATGCACGAATAAGAAAACTACAAGCTATTAAAGCAGTAGTTCTTACAAGAATATAATCGTAATTACCATCCTTGTCTTTAAATTGTTTTCTTGGAAGTTTGCCATCCAATCTTGAATCAAGATATTTTTCAGCATTTGATATATATCTTGTTTTTAATGTTGCCCAATC
>CEUX01032608.1_pt1 | contig 15104 bp, 19 predicted proteins | sample 531361 | NCBI WGS metagenome assembly CEUX01 (sample SAMEA2622736, study PRJEB7988) | marine metagenome | isolation source: saline water (ENVO:00002010), including
CCACTTGAACCAGAAGAACCATCATCACCAGCTACACCTTCTAAATTTACAGACCATGTTGAAATAGTACCAGTACCAGTATTAGATATACTTTCACCAACCATTACTCCAGTACCAGAATTGTAACTGGAAACATCCATTAAAAATTGTTTTGTTGCATCACCAGTTTTAGCTACAAGAGCATTTTGACCAGTACTCCAAGCTAAACCTGTACCAACAGTTATTGTTACTGTAGTTGGGTGTGATGTTGGTATTGCTGTACTTGTACTCGATGTTGTTACAAAAGTATCCGAAGTACCACTTGTTCCGCTTGAACCACTTGAACCATCTACACCAGCTGTACCAGAACTTCCACTTGAACCACTTGAACCAGAACTTCCACTTGAACCAGCAGTACCTGAAGAACCAGAAGAACCAGCATCACCTTGAGCACCTGTAGCACCTTGATGTCCTTGAGCTCCTTGGGCTCCACTTGAACCACTTGAACCAGCTGTTCCACTTGAACCACTTGAACCAGATGTTCCTGCGGTTCCACTTGAACCACTTGAACCACCATCACCTTGAGCACCTGTCGAACCAGTAGCTCCTTGAGCTCCTTGATGTCCTTGAGCACCTTGTGCACCACTTGTTCCACTTGAACCACTCGAACCAGCAGTACCACTTGAACCAGATGAACCACTTGTTCCACTCGAACCACTTGAACCATCTGCTCCAGATGTACCAGAACTTCCACTTGAACCATCTACACCACTTGTACCAGAACTTCCACTTGAACCTGAAGAACCAGAAGAACCAGAAGTTCCACTACTTCCACTTGAACCACTTGAACCATCTGCTCCAGAAGTTCCACTCGAACCACTTGAACCAGAAGTTCCACTTGTTCCACTTGAACCAGAAGAACCAGTATCACCAGAAGTACCAGAAGTACCACTACTTCCACTTGAACCAGTTAAACCAGCTACAGCCGCGTCATCTAATTGTTTTAATTCAATTTTTGCCATTATTTAATTCCATTAAGCATTAAACTTACCCCAAGCTAATATTTCATCATCCCCATCTAAATCATATCCAATACTAGCTGTCGCAACTAATAATTTAAATGTACTACCAACTTGTTGTATGGTAAGTGAATCATGTTCCATATATTGTCCATTGATAAAGAATATAAAATCATTTTCATTTGTTGCATCAAAACCAGCTGGTGCTGATGCAGTAACTACACTATTAAAACTAGCTGTATGTGGTATAGATATCGAAGATACTTTATGTACATATTGTTTTCTTAGATATCCACCAATAGTTTGTTCTACATATTGTTTAGATGTAGCTGAACCAGAAGTTGTTGGCATAGTTGGTAAACCCAAAACTTCACCTGTACCACTAAAAGTTAAATTTGCATTAGTATTCATAGTAGAAGAAGAAGCTTCATTAAGTTCCGCTCCCTTTAATTCTGAACCAGATTCTTTAGCTATTCCATATAAAACACCAGTTCCATTATCCACAGACCATTTTGTTGTGGATTCATCCCACACTAATTGTGCATCTGTTGTACCATTTCTTCCAACTTTTAGTCCACTATCTACTCCAGCTAAAGCTGTAGAACCAGTATAATTTAACTCAATTATTGGGTCTTCTACTCTAAAAGTTTCTGTATTTTGTATTGATTGACTACCTTCAACAACTAAATCACCATATATTTTAACACTACCTGATGCATAATCACCAGTTAATAATTGTATTGACGGATTTCCTTGTGAATTTTTTATTACATTATTATATAATTTAACATATCCAGCAGATAGTGTATTGTTTATACCAACATCTAAACTACCTGTTCCAAGTAGATTAAGACCTACTTGACCCCAAGTAAGTGTTGGTAATCCAGTTGCAGAACTTGTTACTTCTGAAGTTTGTAACAACCTACTAGCCGATGGGCCGGGTTGTAATTGTCTTAACGGGTCTATTAATGGCATCTTATCTAGCCTCCTGTTGATATCTTAAAGTTACTCTATCAGAGTATATTTTTAAATCTGATAAACCAAGGTTAATACCAAGTAACTTTCTATTTTTTCCATACGCAGTTTCGTCTTTAACGTATAATTTTCTAACACGTACCCTTGTTTGAGTAGAATCAAGAAAAACTTCCACACCATTATGATTTAAAGTTTGGTCTTGAGCCGAATCAAGTGGAACACCATTTACACTACACTTCAATGTTCCATTTTTTATTTTATTTGTACTGCTCAAATTAGGATGAAACTCTTGATAAGTAGCATTTGAACCAGTAATATCGGATGTTTCAAACTGCTCAAGTGTGTCAGCTATACCATTTTCAATAATACCAGTATTACAAATATCTGTTGAGTAAACTGGTTGTCCTTTTTTCATATTCATTGTCATCCCAGTTGGATTACCATCTGCATCATGAAACTTTAATACATCACCACCAAAAGCAGACTCGGAAATAGGAGTTATAAAATCTCTTATACTTCCTACGTATCCTTCTAATTGTTTAATTCCCACTAAACTCTCCTAAGTCTTTTCTTGTTGGTATGATAGTGTGACTACATCATTTTCCACTAAATCAATACCCCAACCATCCGTATAAAGTTTTCTAACATTAATTTGACTTAATGAACTACTAATATAAAAATCAGATTTAGCTGAGTTATTTTGATTTGAATTAGAAACTAACTCTAAACCATTAACACTAACAGTTACTGTACCATTTTTTAACTGGTAACCACTTTCAAGTGTAGGTGTATATACTTGTGAGTTAGTAGAACTATCTACTGACGCTGAAGCACTACCAGAAATAGTTTTTTGAACTCTGTAAAATCTGTTTCCAACGTAACCATAATTTACAAACGATTTCAAATCTAAACTTGATGTTGGTTCACCATTTCCTCTCATTATAAATATCGTGTCACCACCAAAAGTATTTGTAAATTCTAAATCTGTTGCTTGATTTCCAGGTTGCGTGTCCGCAGTTCTTATAAAATCGGTAACTCCACCTAATTGTTTATTAATACCCATAATATCTCCTACTGAATGATTTCTGTCATAGAAATTGCTTTAGGTGTAAGGTATTTTCTCGTACTAACGGCTTTATTAATACTATCTGGTACTAAATATCCATTGCAAGTAAACGAAAAAGAAGTTCTTACAATCCGTTCTCTATCTGCTAACTCTGTAGCATCTTCGAATGAGTCTATACTGACTCTAAATTTAAATTTACCTGGTTCTCCCCAATAAGAACCATCTGAAAAATTAATTTTTTCTACTATATCATTCATATGTTCAGTATAACTTGTCCAAATAATAGCTTCATAACTCATTGTCATATAATCTGGCATTGCTACTGAATGATATTGTCTCGATGGTTTTAAACCTTGTTGTACACTATATTTGTCATATCTATTTTCTGCTGTGTATTGTCTTTCGAAATGATAAAATAATTTTGGGTCATTAGCATCAAGTTTATCTACTGGTATAGTCTCATCTTTAGTTAAACTTGTTCTTTTAAAAGTTATTACTGGTAAAATAATTTGTCTTCTATTATCTCTTATTACACCATCAACTTGAGCTGTTTTCCATCTTTCTGCATTAGAATATAATACAGGTACTTTAACCATCTCACCACTATCATCAATGGATGGCTTAATTTTTTCGTTGAAATAATACATGATAGCCGCATCAACTTCCATCAAACCTACACTAACATCATTCACCTTATCTTTTTTTCTTGATAATTGTGTACCTCTATTAACAGTAGGGCCTATACCTCTTTCTTTTTCTTGTACTTTTGGTATTGGTCTATATCTTCCGGCCATTATACTTTCCTAACTCTTTCTATTTGTAAACTAACCGACCTAATTAGATGAGCTGTACAATTAACAGACCAATTTTGGTCATATTGTCCACCTACTAATTGGTTTTCATTAATACCATTAATTTCAAAGTGTGCATAATTCCACTCTATTATATCACCCAAATCTGGAACTATATCCAAATCTGTTAAAGTTTCTCTTAACATAAAAAATGTAGCATCTTGTAAACTATCACTTCCAAATTCATCCATATTAAAATCTATATCTTCACTCTCAATTAAACAAGCGAATTGAACACCAGGTTTATAAATTTTACCACCCGTAGACTCCCCATATAAATTAGTAGACGTATGTTCTGCCGAAACTTTAAAAAGTTTTATTGTTTGATTTATTATACCATCTTTACTTAGACGTAAATCACCCACTAACTCTTTATTAAAAGTTTCAAAAGTCCTTAAATCATTTGATGAAAAAAATCTTCCTGCCATGACCTTATCCTATATAAATTGATAGTGGAACTTTTTTCAAAATCTCTTGTGTAGCTTCAGCTTCAGCCGCTTCCTCTTGCATTAATTCATCACCAGTAGAAACATCTAACATTTCTCTCAATTGTTCAACAAGTGCCGTCTTTTCTTCACTTGCTTCTGAACGTAAAGTTTCTCCATCCAATGTGGCTTCAGCACCAGGGATTGGAACACTACTATACTTACTTCTTATAATACCCAGTAACTCCTTACATAGAGCTAATGTGTATTTTCTAATCCATTGTTGACCTGGATGGTTAATTTGATTGTATGTCATATTATCATATCTAATATTTGAAAAATCAGATTGTACTGCGGTTTGACCACCATCAGTATATGTATCTGTAACTTCATTTGATAATGTTTTCCACCTATCATCTTTTCTGATATATTGAAAATACATCTTAAATGTACTTTGTGGTATAGGAAAGACTCTCAATTTATTATTAATCAATTCAAATGAATAAGCAGACTTTCTTACTTGGTCACTTAATTCGATTTGTTGAACTCTCAACATATCAGCGTAGATTGGCATCATCATAAACTGGACTGCAGGTGAGTTATCTCCCCACCCAAAATTATCAATTAAGTTATTAGTACCTTGTCCAGTTCCTGCATATGGGTCGAAATATCTTGATACGGCTGGTGTAGCTTCGTGGAACACTCTTTTTATCTCAATCGGTGAACTACTTTCAGATACTATAGCCCATTCGTCTAAATCATAAGTTTGTTGACTAGCAGTTACTTCTACATAACCAGTTTTCCAATCAACAGAACCACCAACACCAACTTCAGCTCCGTAAGCTTCTGATATTGTTATGGCTCTTCCTAAATCTGTTACCACAGTATGAGTAAAATTAGAAGATGTTGGAGCACCTTGTAATTTTAACATATTTTCTTTTATATTATACTGATTTACTATAGAAGAATATTCAGTAACTGCTTCTTCAAAACAAGCATACATCTGTTCTCCTTGTAATTCCACATCCATAATAGGATATCCAAGTCTTTTCGCACACCATTCAGCTGTTTGTACCGAGTGAGTTACATATGTCGTGTCACTTGTATAAAAACTAAATGGCGTGTTAGTAGCATCTGAGTAAGAACCACTACCTGGCCAAATTGGTTGGGTTGCCATATTTTTCTCCAACTAATAACATTAAATGTACATTTTATCAATAATAAATATCTTTGGCAAAAAAAAGGGGGTTCGAATGAACCCCCGTTTTTTATTTATCGTACCCTAAACGTTAAACGTAGTTAACATCAGCAACGACAACTTTACCATAGAACTCAGGTCTTACGATTTTCTTCGCATAACGAGTCATAACACCTTTTCTTGGTGTAAAGTTAGTTGGGTCATAGACCAACGGTGTCATAATTAATGGTACATATGGGGCGTATACAGCACCAGTTTCAAGGAAGTTACTTCCTCTGAAACCGACAAGTATCACGTTTTCCTGCATATAAGGATTCTTATAAACAGAGAAACGATTACCCATAACACCAACTTTTTGAACACCCATTGCAAACTGATTTGCAGAGGCTTCACCACTAGCGTCAGAAACGTATCCTGGAATAGACTCGATAATAGTAGCAACTTCAGGACTTATCACGATGAAATTAGCTCCACCTCTCAAAGTTTTCTGATGTATTGCATTAGATACAGATTGTATCTTATTACCAAGAGTCTGGAACCAAGTACCTTTAGTATAAGCATTAGACTCACCACTTGACTGTGCGAACAGTGAAGTTGCGGAATCATACTCATAACCAGGTCTTGCAGACCAGCGTTCTGTCTTAGCGTTAGCATTAGCCTTCAACATATCAAGGATTTCCAAATCAATTTCCATTGAGATGTACTCAGATAACATCGCTGTCAACTCAGCTTCTGCATCAACTGAATGGTATGCATTTAAGTCTTGAGCTAGTTCTGGAGTCCAGACAGCTTTTAACTTACGAGTTTTAGCAACGATAGGAATAGAGTTCATCTTGATGTCTATCTCTGGTATCCCAGCATCTGTTGCAGGTTCTGTAGGTGAATCTTCAAAATCACCACGGGTTGTATCAGTAGGTTGTTTGTGATATTTCAGCCAAACACCTGTGTCTACTTCGTAGTCACCAGCAGTTTTAACGATGAAATTCCAGTTTGAACCATCCCAAGTTGAATAAGCTGGGTAGTAAGCTGAAATTGCATTAGTATCAGAACCAGAGATTTCGAAAGCTCTTACACCTTCTTTATCAGGGTTAGTCATACCATCATTAGCTTCTGCAATTGTAACTTTACGAAGATTGGATAAAGATGAACTTAGGTCAGGCTCAAAATCAACATCTGCCCATGAGACAGAAGCTGAAGATAGGTTAGCTACCAAAATCTTAGTAGAAACATGGTCGTTTACGGAATATCCGAATTTACCAGCACCATATAATCCACCAGAAGCATCGGCGTTAGAACCAGAAGTATTTCCATGTATGTCACTATTCTGGTCATGACCTGCTTGAGCGGTACCATACTTGAAATTCAAGTAGAAAATAAGTCCAGAAGGTAGGTTCATTGGTTGTACAGATACGAAATCTTGTGCCGCCAATTCACCAAACACTCTACGAACCAATGGAAGTGCAACACCAGACCACTCTTCAGAGTTTGCTGTTGTACTTGTCTTGGAAGACTCATCAATTAATTGACGAGCTTGGTTTTCTAGCAGAGTTGCCATTCCAAAAACTTTACTTTCTTCACTTAAGCCTTCAAGTAGTCCAGTTGGCTCCCATTTTGAGACCAACTGACGAGTTTCATCTAAACGTTGTTTGTAAGGGTTATATCCATCCATCATTGATTGGATAGATTTTAAGTTTCCTTGTTCAGACATTTTATTCTCCTATAAAGGTTTTAAATTAAAGTATTTTAGCTAGTTTCTGGAAGCGTTGTTTCAATTCAGCACCTTCAGCGATAACTTCCGTTTTCTCTGTTTTAGGTTTTGTTGAAGCAACAACTTTAGAAGCTGAGCCTTTTTTACTTTCGTTAACACTTTTCTTATGCTTAGAACCCATAGATTCAGCGATAGTTGAAAATACCAACTTCACTTCTCTTAGAGTCTTAGCTCTATCAAACTGCTCAATTACTTTTATCTTTTGGTCATTCGTCATAGAATGATTTCTAAATAATTTGTTGGTAAACAACAATTTAGCATTGAGTAGATTGACCTCATTTAATTTACTACGTAGATACTTAACAACTTCGCGATGTTCTCCAAGTTCAGCTTTAAGTGAAGTGATTTCATCCATTTCTTCTTCCTCTTCTTCTTCCTCATCCTCTTCTTCTTGAAGGGCTTTGAGTACTTCAGCAAGGTCAAAGTTTTCTGGTAAATCATCCATGTCTACATCCAAGTCACCTTCCTCATCGGCAGGTTCTGGTAAGAACTCATCATCTTCTTCGTCAACTTCGGCCTCATCACCAGCTTCTGCATCCATTCCGTCTGCATCCATTGGTTCAAGGTCTTCTTCGACTTCTTCAGACTCTTCGAGTTCTGACTCTAACTCACGTAAAACGGCTTCAAGGTCAAGGTCGTCATCATCAGCTTCCTCTTCCCCATCACCTTCTTCAGCTTCGTCTTCAGCAGCATCATCAACTGCGGCTTCAATGTCTTCTGCATCAGCTTCTTCGTCACCCATTTCATCTTCGATTTCCATAGGTGCTTCTTCTTCTTCTGCTTCAGCTTCGTCACCAGCTTCTTCAGCGTCCATTTCAGCTTCAGCTTCCATTTCTTCTTCAGCTTCTTCTTCAGCTTCTTCCTCGCCATCTTCTTCTTCGTTGTATTCTTCTTCTTCTAATTCGTCTTCAACTTCGTTCTGAATCTTTTGAGAAAGCATTTGAGTTAGTCTTGGAGTAAACGCTTCTTGTAAAGCGATCTTTGCATTTTCCAATGCGGTCTCACGAACTGCTTTTGCATCTGCGATTGCATCTTTCAAAAGGTCGTCCATAATATATCTCCATTTAAGGGATTAATATTGTTATTAGGAACAATAATAGTGAACTATCATATCGGTACACCATAAGAACTACCAAGAACTGGTAATGGTGTATTTTATTTTAAATAAATATAAGCTATATATACAAAACGTTCAATAACCACGAAGCATTTTTTCTCGTTCTCTACGTAACTTATCGTACTTTATTCGAAGTTTTGCTTTAGTGTTTTTCTTTCTTTTAACATCGGATGGTTTCTTATAAAACTCTCGTTCTCTCAATTCAAGTAATAAACCTGAATCTTTTACTTTTCGTTTGAACTTTTTTAGAGCGAACTCTACCTTGTTATCTTTTACAACTACTTTTATTGCCATATAAAACCTATTTGTTTAATTATATAATCTAATTCTTCCACCAATTCTTTCAAATTGTTCTTGAAAAATTGTTTTTTTAATTTCTTCTTTCACCAATGATGGCCAGACTGTTTCAAAATAATCTACAATATCATAAAACGCATTTTCCAATTTCTTATAAAAACTCATATCTTTTTCTCTATGATACGAGTCGTATATATACCAATCACCACCTTTTCCGTCCTCTGATATAAAATCAATAGAATGTCCACTCTTAAAATCAACTGTTAAAGTATCATCGCCGGTTTCTTTTATATTAAACTTTTCTGTAAAATATTTTTTTACCAACTTTGTAACTTTATTTTTGTTTTCCACTATTTATTGGCCCAGTTTTTATCTACCCAATTAAAGAAATCTTTCTTTTCTTCTTCACCAAGTTCATCTGGAGAATCAACTCCAAATTTCTTTAATGCACCATTAAAAAATTTCTGATATGCTTCTTTATCACCACTTTCTGGTTTATCCAAATCTTTTACGTCTTCAGCTTCTTGTATTTGATTAACGTCTTTAATGTCATAATATCTACCTAAAATATTTCCCATATCTTCATAAATAGTTTCCATTCTACGTTGTAATGAATTAGATTCTTTAGCGGCTTTAACAAAATTTGTAGCTAAACCACCAAGTTCTTTCATATTTCTTTTTACTGAAACTTTATCAAACCAATCATCTGTCTCGTTTACTGTGTGTATTTTTGCAGATTCAACAATTTCAGATAACTTAACTGCTATATCTCTCAAATTTGTTTCTCTGTAAATTGGTTTACCTATATGAGCATAATTAGAAACATCTTCTAAGAATCGTTTTACATTAATACTCGTTTCGGCTTCATTCCAAGATTCTGCTTCACCTTCAACCAAGGAAGTAAGTTTTACACCAGAACCACGTACTGGAGTATCCAATTGACTATCAAATGGTCTACGTGAAACAACACCACCTAAAGCATGAAACTCTTTTAATATTTTCTTAGTTTTTTTACTCATCAGTATCCCCTATATTGGTTTGATTGACCAGACGAATCTGTTATTATCAAAAACTTTGACACCCAATGACTGCATCGCTAAAGCTTTAACCTCACCTCGTCTATTACCATAAAATTCACCAATTTTATCGAAGAAAGAATCTACGTCAGCAGATATACCTAATGTACCTGCATCACCTATTAAACTTTTGTTATATACAGCCGCACCATCAAGACTATCAATCGTAACACTACGTACTTGAGTCATACTAGCCCAACCTGTTTTACCTAATGCTTGTGCATACCCATCAGTTCCATTAGCATAATACTGATTTACAAAATCTTGTGCCGTTCTCCAAGTACTACGAAAGAAATCTGACCATTGTCTTGCGTCACTTCTGTCTCTTGGTACTAAATAAGTACCAGAAGTATGATTAGGTGTTGGTGGTGGTGGTGGTGGGTCTGAACCAACTGGTTTAGCTTGTCGTCTTGTCTGTCTAGCTGATATGATTGCGTTTCTAGCAGTTGTTTTAGCAGAACCATTATCATCATATATAGCTTGAGCATAATCCCATTTCTTTTCGTATTCAGTTTTTCTTGCGTTTAAAACATTAATTAAATTGTTTAAGGCTACGTACATGACTCTACCACTCGAATATTGGTCTCTTGCACTTGTTAGAGCTGTAATCTGTGAATTAATAATACTATTAAATTTATTAATAGCAGTAGACTTTTTGGCTATATATCCAGCACTAATTTTACCACTTGTAGCATTTCTACCACCAACTGTTTTAGCCGCTTGAAAGTCTGTTAATCTTGACGCTCCAGCAGTAGATATAGCTGACGCTACACTAGCTCTTCCTTTGGAACTTACTGTTCCCCTACCACCTGAACCACCAGGGGAAGGACTTGGAGCTCTACTTGACCTCGTTCCACCTTCTGTGTCACCTGCAACACCAGTTCTGTTTTGTATACTGAATCCACCTTTAGAAAGACCAGCACTAGCGGCTAAACCAGCGGGTGATGCTAAACCACCACCTTTACCTCTTCCTTTTTCTTGGATTACACCAGAACTAAGTTCATTTACAGCATCTTTAATTTCAGAACGTATAATATCAGTTATTTGTTTTCTGGATATTTTCATGTTACTTTCCTCTATAAATTTCATTACGTTTTCTGGATTAATAAATTTGGGATTACTTTTAATTGTCCCAGTTTCACTATCCTGTTTATGTTTTATCATTTTTTCTGGTACTTTTGACATTCTACCTTCAAGGTGTTTTTCTTCAAAAGTACTTTTAAACTTTTTCATGTTTAATGATTTCATTACATCAATTTTTTGTTTGAGTGATATTTTTTCGGCTTCTCCCAAATTTTTATTTGGAAAGTAACCATTACCATTGAAAGTATCACCCTCTTTACCATTAAAACTATTAGCTTTTTTACTAATTTGTGATAAAGTTTTATTCTTTTTGTTTGCCATAATACTCTTCTTTATATAAATATATGTTACACTAAAAATTCGACATTAATGGGTCTGGTATACCCAAAAAATTGTATAAAATATCTCTAACTAACGTTGGTACTCTTGAATCTTTTCCAAATCCATCCATATTACTTCTAAAAAAAGTTGCACCATCACCAGTTCCAAGATTAATACGATTAACAACTACTTCATCATCTCTTTTATTTACTAACACAGTATATAACGCCGTATATTTGTGTCCAGCTCCATCATCTGGTTTATCAAAAGTTCTACCTATAACAACATATTCTTTATCATAACCAGTAACTTGAGCAGTATTAGGTTGTTCACCTTGAGCTTGACTTTTAATAGATTTCATTTTATCAATAACAGCGGCTGGTAATGCAGATACATCCGATTCTGATAATATGTTTCTAACCATTTTTCGTATTTCTTTACGCATATGTTTAGAAATTTCTATCGCGGCTAATTGTTTTTCAGCTTTTTTCCTTGAATCATGTGTTCCAAGTCGTTTTCCACCATCTTTAGAATACACAACGTATTTATTTCCAATTTTTTTAATCACTATTTTCTCAACTTGTTGTTTTTTGAGTATCGTCTGAAACCTTCACGAACTTTTCTCCACAATAGTTTTAGAAAAGTCTTCTCACCTTCGTTTGTTCTTTCTGCAGGGCCGTATTCAAGTCCTCTTTGTATATCTAAAGCGTCATATCTACCACCTTTAACACCATCCATCATTATTTTAATGGCTTGTTGTGACGCTTTACCTAAATGTTTTGACATTTTTTTAATGTCTATATCTAAATGTGATTTTGCTTCTTGTGAACTAAATGATGCGGGTTTTGCCCAAAAGTCTTCGTTTATATGTGGATTTTTCTGTTGTCCTTTATTCCAACTATCAATCAATCTACCAAATGGAATAACATGCTTCTTAAAGGCCTTCTGAATAATTTTTTGGTCTGTTTTATCACCTGTTATGTTAGTCATACTCTTACCCAACATATGAACTGCTTGTGTAAATTTTTGAAATGACTTTCCAAACTCTATCATTAAATTATTAGAATCTATTTTTTGTTGTTCATCTAATGATTCGTTATATCTTTTATCACTTAACATATCATTCATTAACTTTGATTTGGAAATTATGTAACCCAATTCTGTTTCTATAACATCATCATTTTTTTGTTGGATACCTTTTACTAAATCTTTTACTGAACCTGCAAGATATCTTGCTTGACCTTTTAATTCAGCAAATCCTTGTTTACTCAAATCTTCCTTTACTTGAAATGGTGGTCTATCTTTATCAGTATAAACTTTACCTTGTAATATATCTTTTAATTTCATTACCACTTCCTACACGACCAGTAACGAGCTTTATACTTTGGGCCTGGTGTATCACAATTCATTCTAGCTCTAAATGATTTCCTTCTAGCAGGATTTGACTTCTTAATATTCATACCCTTTTGTCCAAAGTTAACTTTTACTACATTACCCTTATCATTCTTAACATAAACTTTAAATTTTTTAACATCACCTTGCATTGGTTTGTTTAATTTAACATCGCGACCTTGATATTCAGCTTCATTCATTTTTTCATCTTCATCTTTATTTAACACTATGGTATAACCACAAGATTCATCCCAAACATCATAAGCTTCTGGAACACAATTAGGAACTTTTTTTCCTTTTTTCTTCTTCATTCCTATTTGCTTATATCCCTTCCAACAAGGGTCTTCTTCTTTTAATAAATTTTTTAATTTAATCACTTTTTTTCTCTGTAAGGAACTACTTTATTTAAAAATTCTTTTCTCTTAGTACACCCACCACATTCTTGAATTTTACCACGAGTAACTGTATTAATAGCTCGTGCTATTGTGTCGCCAAGACCCTTGTCAATTTTTTTAAGAGTATTATTAGCTAACTTATCCACTTTTTTCACTCTCATCGTCATTAGTAGTGAAACCATACTCTTCTTTAATATATTTGATAATAAATTTATAATTTGAAACCAATAATTTAGCATTTTCTTCTAAATCTTGTAATGAGTTTCTAGCAAATTGTAATCTTAACTCATTTTCTTCTTCTGATTTTTTAGGGTCTTTTGGATTCATCATTATCGCAGTCATTTTACCAAAATTTGTTAATGTTGGAACAAGATTTTGTACTGCCGCTAACATTCCTTCACTAAGACCTTTTAAAGTTTCGTCTTCACCTTCTTTAAGAAGTTCATTTAAACCTGGGTTGAATGTAGGATTGTCTAATCTATAGTCTCTCCATTTCTTCCACATATTTCTATCTTTCATCTTAAACTCCAGTTAAGATATCTGCAATTATAGATTCGGTTTTACACCATTTATCACATATAGTTCCATCTTCTCTTACATCACCTCTATTAACACTTTCGTTCATTGGATGCATGAAAGCACCATGTGTAGATGGATTAGATACGAAATCAAATGCTATCAATTCAAAGTCTTTTTGTACTTCTACAGCTCCATCTGAAGAACCTTCTGATACTGAACCCATTCCACGAGAAGAAATTCCAAGTTTAATACCCGCTCTAAATAATTCTTTTAAAATATTCCCAGCTGGTGTTGAAAGTACCTCTACTTTACCAAGTAAATTTTCACCTTCCCACCACATTTCTTTTACATTGTGAGAAACATTCTTTAAATTAACAACAGCCGAATCTGGATGGTCTAATTCACCCATGGCTCTTTTTTGGTCAATAAATTCTTTAGTGTATTTTTTAGCTTCTCTAAATAAAATCTCTTTTGGATACACTCTACCATTCTGATTTTTAGATTCTGCTCGTTGCAATACACCACTAACCAACAATTTACCATTGTTGTCTGATATTGACTCGTTTATTTGTTGTTTAGATACTTCAAATAACATAGTATCTATTAAAAGTGACTTGGACATCCTAAGCTCCTCTATCTATTTCATGAAATTAAATTCTTTGTTATTAAATTGTTCTTCAAATTCTTCAGCGTATTCTTTAGCTATTTCTAATTTATCTTTTTTAGAAAACATCTTAGAAGTTCCACCATAATCCTTAGCATATTGTTTAGCTCCATCATCAACTAAATACATAAAAGCTTTAATAGCTAGTTTAGAATTATATCTACCCTTCTTTTTGAATTTACTCATATTTTTAAGAATTGGAATATATCTTTGTTTGTATAATTTAGCGTCATTATCAATAAAAAGTCTTAATTCTCTTGACTCAGCTGAGATTTCTTTTAATATACCATCTCTGTTTAATTTTTTTATTTCTACTTCAACAAGTTGTCGTACCGACTTTCTAATTACTTCTTCTATAGACATTACATTTTCATTAGCAAGACGAAGTGCGTTTTGTACTTTCTTATCTTTAGATAAACCTTTTTTAATTTTTTCAATCGCATCAACAGCACCTGTCATATTACCACCCATTACAAGAGCTATACTTATCGCCTCTCTTTGTTTGGGATTTAATTTTTTCCAAAATGGACTAAGACCCAAATCCCTCATAGAGTATCCTTCTTTAATTCCTTTACCACCCATTTGTTTGTAAACCTTTATTAGATTCTTTAGATGGTCTTCATCTCTAGCATTAGTAACTCTACCTTGTTTCTTAATCTTCTTCTGAAACATCTTTATGGCATCTTCTAATTTTTTAAGTTCCATAGAGGCTTCATTCACACCTTCTTTTTTAGATTTGTTTCCCCAATTAGCAGCACCGACTTTACGACACTTAACCAAAGCACCACTTGCGTATGCTGATGGCCACACATCGTAACGAGCTTTTACCTTATGATAACAGGCATCTTTCTTACCAGCAGCTTCATCAAATTGAGCTTCTGTAATAGGTTTTCCTACTAATTCTTCTAACTTCATTACATTTTCCCTTATTTACTTCGTTTTACAATTTCCATCACGTG
>CEUX01029905.1_pt1 | contig 15101 bp, 27 predicted proteins | sample 531361 | NCBI WGS metagenome assembly CEUX01 (sample SAMEA2622736, study PRJEB7988) | marine metagenome | isolation source: saline water (ENVO:00002010), including
TTAGAAGTCGACTTGTGCATCTTTTTCTGCCAAGGAGAAGGATTATATGTAGCCATTAAGCTCTTCCTCTATTTCTGGCTCTGTTTCTAGATGCACTTTCTAAACGAAATCCGCCACCTTTAGTATGAGATACATCCTTACCACCTTTACCCATCACTCCTTTTGATCTTCTTACCTGCGCAAGTTTTCTGCGATATGCTTTTCTAGACGGTGTAGAATGATACTTTGTGTCATATGCAGCCTTCTTTTTACGAGCATCCGGGTTGTCTCTATAATATTGAGCTGTCTTCTTGACTCTCTTTTGTCGACCAGGTGCCATTTATCCTCCTAGCTGTCTCGCCAGCTCTGTAAATTGTGATACCCCCTCTGAATCCGCAGGTTTACTACCGTTTCCAGACGATTCCTGTATATTATTCGAACTCACAGCAGGTTGTAACTCTAATAACATCGACTTCTCCACAAGCTTTGCCTCACTCGTAGATATCTTCGACACTTCACCCTTTATAAATGATGTTATACCACTTTCTATTAAATAAGCGTGCTGTAATTGACTCCATTTTATAGGACTTCTCCATTTAGTCTTCGTCTTGCCAGCAAAATCCGACATACTCGTACGATACTTGTAACCATTAGATTTATACTCCTCCAACGCCCTAACAAAACTCTCCTTACCTAAGATCATCTTCTTCACCGCTGCATATTCCCACTTCTCACCCAAATCCTTACACATGTTCTCTATACCATCCCAGTCAGCTCCATAACTCGGCAACAACACAAATATCCGCTTCAAATCACGTGTCCACTCACTCCACTCAGGATATATCAATAAAACCTTGTCCCGGACAACCTCATTCTTCGTTCGCCAATCAGACTTCGACATAATCAACTCCTTTTCTTATCAATAATAACACACACAATCCACAATAAAAAAAAGAAACAAAAAAAAACATGTAACGTATATATACTACGTATATATATACTTGTTGCAACAAATATAGTGCAACAAATGCAACAAATGTTGCAACAATGATTAAATATTGTCGCAACAATTGCTGCAAAATATGGTCTCAGCGCTCGAACCACCTTGGTAGTATACTAATAACGAGTCTGCTCCATCGGCGCATCTCTCCACACAGAGCGTGGAGCGAACGCCAATGATGGTTTACATTGTTCTTTGTTCAGAATATCGTAATGTTAGTTCTACGTATGTGTTGAGCGATTCTAAGTTTGAAAGTGTCACAGATTGTTCGCGCGTACGCGTATCACTATCATGTTAAGAGAAACTTTCACTATCATGTTAGTAGCAACTTTCACTATCACCGAGATGCAAACAAGTCTGAACGCTAAACTTTGCCAAATTGTCAAAGTTTCACTTCTGGCTTCACCAGAAGTACCACTAAATGACATTCGCGTCGTCTCTAGCTCATTTAGTCATTTTCATCCAGTAGCCTATACGGCTCTGCAACACACGAGTCGTTATAGGTCGTGAGCCAACCACCCCTAACCCTCACGACCTATGGAGCTTTTTAACGCTCTCGCCAGTGAGTCTATGCTCACTGACTCACGATTTCATATTTCTGTTTAGATAACAGAAAATGAAATCACGCTAAAGACACATAAAAAACTATACTTTTTTATGTTCTCACACTTAGAACCCCACTATCACCACCCTCTGTGTTGCGTTTGCATCCCCCCCACAATTGGACGTGTGTAGCAAGTGTAAAAGTTACTACTATTGAACATCCACTATCAGACTGATTGGATTGACTCGTCCAAATCATCCGATTTGTACGGTCGACTTGGGGTTTTCTTCTCAATATCATCTCTTCATCATCATGTCTTCCAAGGGTATCAAAAACTCATTTTACGGTAAAGAATCTCTGTCGTCCGTATTTTATAACATCGTTACACTTTTTGCATTCGCAAAAGTTATAAAAAAGTGACGCCATATTTCTTGAGTCTTTTAAGGTATGAGTTTTCGATGGATACATGAAAACATGATGAATCATGACTAGACTCGAAAGGAGAAAACATTATGACTTGTGTAGATAGAAAGATGGATAGATTGAAAGAATTGGAACTGGATTTGCGACACGCGAATGAACAGTTACATTTCACTATCAAATTCGGATCAACTTGGGAAGAACGTCAAGCAAGGAACGTTTGTGCGTACATCAAACAAGAAATATTAAATGAAAGGAGATATAGAAATTATAAGAAATAACACTGATCGGTACGACAGTTTAAACGTGCTAACTAACGAAATAAAAAAGGCTAGTATAAAAAGGATAAAAAAATGGCTTTAAGTAAATACAAAGTAAAATCAATTAGAATAAATGACCCACTATCAGATTTAGATGAACTCATAGAGAAACTACGATATGCAAGTAATCCTAAATTGAAAGCTCAAGGGTTAAGTACACCGATTACAGACCCAGCAGTACAAGAAGTACGTGATGAAATGGCGTTGTTTGCTTATGAATTAGGAAAACAATGGTCAGAGAATGGGAATGATACGGATTACGGAAATTACGAAGAATACAGTAAAAAAATAGGAAGTATCGATTTCAAGGGAGACCTTGAAAAGATGGAAAAGGGTGAAGAAGTCACTATCAGAGAATGGGATAGAAACTAAACCATTCTATTGGTTAGTAGTTAGTCGAAAGATTAGCTACTAACCAAAAAAATTTTGGCTCATTCGCTTTTGAAAAGCGAGCCGCCATGGCTAACCAAACTTTTTAAATGAAAGGATATGTTTCGTGAAACATATCCTTTAATGAACTAATAAAAAAGCTATCGATAGATGAACATGTTTCATAAGCCAGGCCCAACCACAACCCCAAAAGAAAAGGTAACTCAACCTTCGGTTTCGGACAAGTCTATAAAAATAATTGTTCACTATCATAATATCCTAACAAGCAAAAACAAAACAAAGGAGACTAGAATGGCAACATTCAAAACTATAAAACATGCTTTGGCTGAAGCATCAAAAGAAAAGCCAATTATAAAAACAAAAGAAACATGGTTCAGTATAAGGAGTACAAAATGAACGATACAAGAAAAAAAGTACGGAAAGTTATAAAGGAAAAACAATTCCCAATATTCACAACTAACATTAACGAGAATTATGAAGGGATAACAACTATGTACGGTTATGCAGATAAAGGAGAAATAACAGAATGTATTAACTGTTCAAATAAAGTCTGGGTAGACGAATGGAGAAACCAAGAAGGTTACCCATGTGACCTATGTGGACTTCCAAACAACATGAATATGGAAGATGTAAACAAAATGAAACTAGCTTATGAAGAAGGAATTGCTGTACCGTCTAACCAGGTTGGACAAGCCTTGAGTAAAGGAAAAAAACTAAAATGAATAACTTCACAGCACTAGAAATGGCATTAGGGCTTTTTGAAAGTTCACCTACTGAAGAAGAATATTTTCAAGCATGGCAACATCTTGTCGATACAGGATTAGCTTGGACATTAGAAGGTCATGTAGGAAGAACTGCAAAGATACTAATAGAAAATGGACACATAAATGAGAAGATATAACAGCGAAAGGAAAAACAAAATGATTTGTTGTATATGTGGAAACACTATCAAACCTATATGGAATGATAAAGGTAGTTGGGATAAAGGTCACAACCCATTCCCAATAATACCAGTTTGTAAAGATAACGGTTGCAGATGTTGTGACGACTGTAACAGAACACTAGTAATACCACTTAGATTGGTAGGAGCTGGAATAACTATACAAAATGTTCCAGACACTATATTCAAAATACTGAAATATGGAGCAACACTAGATAAAAAATTTAAAGAACAAATAAAACTAATAATAGGAGGAATACCAAATGCCTAACTGGTGTGAAAACAACGTAACAATAACTGGAGAAATAGAACATGTCGAAAACTTTGGACATTTTGTAAAAGGAAAAAGAGAAGTATTCGACTTTGAAAAGATAATTCCACTCCCGGAAGAACTCAAAGGAACACAGTCTCCAATGAAGATCGTAAAAACACAAGCAGAAGTTGACAAACTTCAAAAAGATTTTCAAAAAGAACAGAAAATACATCCGGAATTACTAAAAGGTACAAAAACTGTAGCAATCACAGAGAAAAAAGCAAAAGAATTAGGAGAAAAATATGGATACATAGAAGAACCAACATGGGATAACAACATGAAATGGACAGGTTACAAGAAAAAACCAATTATCGAATGGTATAGATTCAATAATCATTACTGGGGAACTAAATGGAACGCTTGTGACACTGAAATGCCAAACTACAATAGACACGAAAATGGCAAAGCAATATTAAATTACAGATTTAATACAGCTTGGTCTCCACCAGTAGGAATATTTATAGCACTATCACATATATTCAAAGAAGTACATATATCGTGGTGGTGGGGTGGAATAGAAATGGATGGCGAAGGCTATCTTGAACAAGAATATCCATTTGAAGGAAATTAATATGGAAATAATAGAAATATATAGCTCAAAAACAGGATTCACTAAAGAAGGAGAAAAAATAGTATCTAAAATACTGAAGAATAAAATATCAAGAAATGACTTGAAAAAAGGAGACAAAGTCATGTTATATGACGGCACGGTAAAAGCTGAAATATTAAACAACCAAAGAGGAGTAAGAAGATTTATGAAGGTTGAACAATTTGGCAGACCAGGTTCGTACGATTATGGTGACACATACGTACATGAAATACACCACATATACGAACATCTAGGTAAAGAAGGTTACTGGGAGATAGAATATACACCTAAACAACAAAAAGAAATTGACCTAATACAATCAGCTCTAGATAGAAGAAGATGAAGGGATATTCTAACAGTGTGTGGGTCTGGAAAGGCCCATCACTGATAGATAGACAACCAATAATACTAATATGCAGCGGACTAACAATACCATCCACAAATAAAAAAACTGGCTGGATGATACAAACCTACATATTACGAGAAGATATACCACCACATAAAGCAGTATGGGAAGGAGAAGATATATCAATATGTGGTAACTGTAAACTAAGAGAAAACCGTTGGAAAAAGAAAGGAGAACTCAACGGTTGTTATGTAAACGTAGCAAGATCACCACTATCAGTATGGAAAAGTTATAAGAAAGGAAATGTTCCATACTTCAAACCAGATAAACTCCCTAACAGATACAACCGACCAATCAGGCAAGGTAGTTACGGAGACCCATCTATAGTTCCGTATAGCATATGGGAAAATTTACAAAAAGCAACTAGTAAAGTTGGTTCGTCATATACACATATGTGGAATGAACCCAACTTTGACAAACAATTTCTAAAAACAAGCATGGCAAGCGTAGATAGTTCAGAAGAGAAGATCATAGCTAACAAAATGGGAGCTAGGACTTATCGAATTATAGACGACATAAAAGAAATGCATAACGATGAAATACTTTGTCCAAATACAACCCGGCAAAGACAATGTTTTGAATGTAATCTTTGTTCCGGAAATCTAACAAAAGCAAAAAATATAGTCATAAGGAGAATATAATGACAATCTCAAAAGAATTAGCACAAGAAGTTATCGATTCCATATTAGAACAATCAAAAAGTCATGGAATAGTAGCAATGCTCGACATGACAGAAAAAGGAGACTCATACCAAATAACTGGTAATTTTCAAACAGTACTAACAATAGATTATACACTATCAGAAAATCACATTGTAAACATTGTAGAAAACAAATCAGACGAAAAATTTTGGTTTAGTGACATCCAAGACAATGCATCATCCGAGGCAAGTAGTTTAGTTTACGGAGACTTTGAATTAGACGTAGATGGTGTTACAGATGATATCAGATGTAGCCAATGTAAAAACACCGAATCGGAAACAGACCCAATACAAATGACTTACATGGTAGAAGAAGGAGTAATAATATAATGAGCGGACTTCACGACCCACAATATATGAAAGCTCTGGAAGACGAAATGAATAAAGTAGCCTTCCATATTTGTATAGGAATTGGAGTAAATCCAACTGATGAATACCCAGATGTACCCGGATATCTAGGATTGCTATTTGTAACTCAAGCAACATACAGCAAATACAGCCAAAACATAGAAGATATACCAAGAAATAAACTAAAAGTCATGTATATAACACGAGACCCAGAATGGAACGATTCTGGTCACGTAGATGTAATAGAAGGAGAAATAGAAGAACCATGCATTTTGTAAACTCGAATATTAATTCTATCCAATACGAATTAACACTAACAAGCGAAGATTATGAAAAGTTAGAAACTATACATAAAATAGCTACGATGCTTTATCCAGATATACAAACATATGGAATACAAAATTTTTGTAAACATGGAGTAAATATATCATTAGACCCTTGCGAGGAAAAACACGATTAATGGAAGAAGAACAAATAAACGTAGAAGTACAAAGAAGTCCTGAAGAATACGGTAAAGAAGTAATCTACAGGCACAGATTCTCTAAAGCAGATAGCAAAGAATATAAAAAAGCCAGAGACGAATTGTTTTATATATTCACTATCATCGAGAAACTCTGGAAAAACGATCTAATAAAATGGGCTGGAAAAAAATATAAAGGAGAAGAATAAAATGAAATATTTTGGAAACAGACTAGAAGACCAACAAAGACAAATGGTACGACTAAAAGAAATGGACACAGCAGAAGCAGTCCAAAGACTTAATGAAGTTGAATATGGTCATTACATGTTTAAAGTACCATACGATTCTATGAAACAAGGTCAACAATGGGTTGAACTAACAAAGAAATATCTCAACAAAAAAGTTTGGAGTATTTCAACTAGATTCACAGGACCAAGAAAAGGTTTCGGAGCTAGTACTCTAAAAGCAGATGCAACAGGAGTAAGAGTTTACATATCCAAAAAGAATCAAAAGAACATTGACGAAGAAAGATTTCAAAGGTCAATGAAAATAAGAAAACTTGAAGATGAACATAATGAATTGGAAGCAATTTACACAGGAAATAAAGACTATATAAAACAACTTGAAAAAGAATTGGATGAAGTTCACATAGAAGGTCTAAAAGAACTTGAAAAGAAAATTAGTCTACTTGAAGATGAGAATAAAGAATTAGAAAAGAAATTGACATGGAAAAATATACACATAAAAAACCTAGAAAGTCACATAGATAAGCATCTATGGTACATAGAAAAAAACTGGTTCGAAAAACTTATACACGAAATAAAAAATTGGAGAAATAAATAAAGAATAAAGGTGAATTCGCAAAATACGTAGCAACTTTGATGGAAGATATTCTAGCAAAACACTATCCAGAAAAAGCACCTATATATAGGAAAACCAGTATCTCAAAAGAAGATTTCATACTAGGTTTGATGGAAGCATATATGATAGGAAGACAATCACACCTAGATGAAATTAGGAGTAAAATCTGATGGGTCAAACACTAACAGATAATGACATAAAAGAATTAGCAAAAATTAGGAGATAGGATTAAAAAAGGACTTGAATGTGATATCAATGACATGGGTATTCCTTGCCGATCTGACAGGTTAGACGTAGTCGAAACAATGATAAAATACCTTGAAATACATGACTTTATGATATGGGAGAGTGACAATGAGTAAACATTTAAACATAACTGTAGATTTAGAAAACCTATGTACGTTTTGTGGAAAAGATACCTCGTTTGGTTCTGGATTATTCGTCAATCGAATACCTAGTGATGCAGATGCTAAACTAACTCTATACGGTGGAAGATATCATATAACTGTAGAAGGTTATATGTGCATAGAATGTCAAACACCTTGCGAGGAAGAATAACATAAATTAGCCCTTTCTAGTCGATAGCCCAGTTGGCTTGGTAAACCCAGGTCGGCTGGGCTATTTTTTTGTTCGAAAGGGGGAGAAAAGGTTTGAAGGAGAAGGGGGGGGGAAGAGAGCATGTTCACTATCAGAATATCCGATCTGGCGGTGGGATTTTAAGGAGAAGAAGGGGCATGTTCCACTATCAGAATATCGTAAGTCGCAAATTCTTTTTTAAACATTTAAATACCCCTTTTTACGACCACATCATCACTAAAAGTATGCTAGATTTAGTGTTCATACTATATTTAAGAAAGGAAAAACATGCTTGAAGACGCTAAAAATTATCTAAACCTGGGTTTTTCTTTGCTTGCACTATCACCAAATAGCAAAATCCCCATAAAGGATTCGTTACTGCAGCCCAGTGGGTCTAAAAGTGCATCCAGAGAGTTTAAACATATCAAAAAACTATACGAAACATATCCTTTAATGAACTTGGGTATAGCTACAGGAGAAAATTCAAATATTACTGTAATTGACATAGACTCACCTGAAGCTAAAGAAGAACTTGAAAAACAAGGAGTTCCTTTCTCAAGGACAAGATTACACAAAACCCCTAGAGGTTGGCATATAATCGTGCCTTATGACCCTAATATAAAGCAAACTGCAAACCTAGTAGATAAACTGGATATAAGAAATGATGGAGGATATATAGTATGCCCTCCATCCCATATCAATGAAGTTAAATACGAGGTAATTCGAGACGTTAAGCCTATAGAAGAACCAGAACTAACATCTTGGCTTAAGGCTCAATATGCCCTTTCCAAGCGCACAAGTACCCCTAAGACCTCATCCAAAGCACCAACAGGTAATTACCCTGACTGGGTGCAAAACCTACTCTCTAACGGAAGTTCTGAGGGAGATAGAAATATGCAATGTGCCAGTCTGGCAGGTTACTGGAGAAGTCAAAATATAAATTATGATGATGCTTTAAGCTACATGATGATATATGCAAGTAAATGTACTCCTCCTATGTATGAAGATGAAGTCAGACGAACTCTCGATTCAATTTGGAGATATGAGTCAACTAACAATATGTTCCCATATCAAGACAATAGATTAAACCCTCCGCTAATGGATATAAATGTAGCTAACAGAAGGGTATTCAGATGGGCAGACAGTGGATTGATGGTCAATGTCACAAGAATTTCAGAAACAAGAAGAGGTATAGATGCTGAAATCACCATAGCTATCAATGATTATGTCCTTTATGGGCCAGTTCACATAGATTTGATGAGTACAAGTAGCAGAACTACAGCACTTAGAGCATTGAAAGAAAGAAAAGAACATGACTGGGCATCTGTCCTTCAACATGTAGCTTATCTAGTTCGTAATACTATGACTGCTACTGGTAATTTTATTGACCTAGCAAAAGTAGAACCTCTAGGTGAAGCTGAATATATAATGAATCCCATATTGAGACATGGCGAACCTACACTTTTGTATGGGCATGGAGGTACAGGAAAAAGTTCTCTAGCTTTAGCATGTGCTTTATCATATGCCACTGGGAAACAGATCATACCCGGTATAACTCCAGTTGGTACTGGAAACGTAGCTATACTTGATTTTGAAACGACAGAATATGAGCATAATAGAATTGTAAAGAATATCTGCGATGGATTTGGGATGGAATTTCCTCATGGAAAAATTTTTTACTGGAGAGTCGCTCCTCCTATAACAGACAGTTTAGATAAATTATTAAGACTGTTTAAAGAACATGACATAAAATGGTATATCCTAGATAGCGTAGTAGGTGCAGCAGGAGGAGACCCATTCAAACCAGAAGCAGCAGCAGCCTACAAAGCCACACAGCAAGAGCTAGGTGTAGCTTGTCTTGGTATATCTCACGTTGCAGCCGATAACATTCATGCTAAAGACCCTAAACCATATGGCTCTGTGTACTTCTATGACTGGTCTCGTAGTTGTTGGTTTGCTACCAATGACCAAGAAGAAGGAGATTCTATATCAAATATTGGTCTTTATCAGAAGAAAGGTAATGCCGGGATTCATAAACCTATTTATGTCCAAGCATCTTTCGATAAAAACACAAAAGCTATTACTTACTTTGAGGGAGACCCAACCGAATCAGAATCACTTGAGAAAAGAATTAGTCCTTCTGTAAGAATTGTAAAATTACTAAAGGAAAATAAAAACGGTCTTACCTCAAGAGAAGTTGCTGAGAAAATGGATGGAATTCCTGCAACAACTGTTAGGTCTGCTCTTTCTAGATTGATCAAAAAAGCAGGTAGTGGAGTTACCATGAATGTCGGTGGAATTTACGAATATGTCCATGTTGTTGCAGATGCAACAGAAATGCAACAAAATGCAACAATTGCAACAGAAGTGTCTAAGGTGTTGCAACCCCCTTATAAAGGGGGTGCAACAACTGACACAGATAATGTTGTTGCAACAGACGATAATGGATACCCAGAAGATGATTATGTGGTGACGTTATGACCCATATGTCTGAAAATGCAATAAAAAAACAACAAGAGCTTTTTTATAAGCGATTAGAAAAAGGTGGTCTCCATAAAGAAGACAGAATCTCATATAAATTACTACTAACCATTTTCAAAGATTTAACAGATGAACATCAAAAAATCTTATCTATGAAAGCACCATGGGCAGGGGTAGATGTATATGACTTAAGCCCAACTTCAAGGTGGCATGATTTTTGGAGACTTCTTATATCTGCCAATAAAGCAGAGAAGATACTCCGAGAGGAAGGCTTTATAGGGTGCATATACGGAATGACAGAAGAATGTCCAGAAGATGCGCCTATATGGTGTACACATTGCGAAAAAGATAATGACAAATTAATACCTATGTAGACCGATATAGACCCATATATAGTTGACCACATCATCATCATTTTTTATAATATACTACAGAGAGGAGTATAAATGAACGAAAAAATATCATGGAGCAACAAATTAAAGTCGTTGTCTCTATCTACAAAAGAAATACAGATGCTTCTAGGTTGTACTAATCTTGAAACTGTCAGACGATGGCTTCGAGAAGATAGTATACCCGGACCAAAGTATCAGAACAAAATACTTGAGTTAGAAAAGAGGTTTGCTCCAATTGCAAATCACAAATAAAACTGATCTACCTGAAGTTATTGTTAAGGCTATACAAGCTGACCCCTATAGCCGAGGAGAAAGCGACATCAGTGTTACTGAGCTTCTATCCCCTCCTCGACTAGTATCCTTGCGAAGAAAGCACAAGGATGAGATAACAACTGACGCAGCAGACCTTATTTGGTCTCTGTACGGCAGAGTTATGCATAACATTCTAGAACAGGCTGGTGAATCTTCACAAGACACACTAACCGAAGAAAGGCTTTATACAAAGCAAAATGGTTGGACTATATCAGGTTCTTTTGATGCACTTTCGTTGACTGGCAAGGATAGCTTTACACTTACAGATTATAAATTTGTAACTGCTTGGCGATTCTTAGAAGGAGTTCCAGAAGAGTATGAGCAACAGTTAAACTTGTATGCCGAATTACTCAGAAGACATGGATATAACGTCACAAAGCTATCTCTGACTGCTTTATACAGAGACTGGTCAATGAACAACGCCAAAAGAAATTCTTCATATCCTCAAAAGGCAGTTGAGATACATGAAGTAAACCTATGGGATAGAAAACGTGCTGAAGACTTCCTAACAAGAAGAATTGAGTTACATAAAAATGCCGAACATACACTTCCAAAATGTTCTCGTAAGGAACGATGGACAAATCCCCCACAGCCATTATGGGCAGTTATGAAACAAGGGAGAAAGTCTGCATTAAAACTTTACGAAGATAAAGAAGAAGCTGAAGAACACTCTAGGCAAAAAGATCATTACATCCAATTTCGAGCAGGTACAGATGTAAGATGCGAAAATTACTGCGATGTCGCAGATTTCTGCTCACAATACCAGAACACCATAAAAGGAGTATAAGTATGGGAACTGTAACAGAATGGCCCTTTGAAACCACCGAGGGCGGAGAAATAGTAAAAGATGGTTTAAAGACATACCGATACAAAGAAGTAGTTGTAACTATAGCTGAAGAACGTGAAGGTTGGTACGGATGGATATTTGAAGAAGATGTTGAAAGAGCTAATGGATATAAGCCAATATGGCATCCAAAAGGAAACTGGAATGATGCTGATAAAAGATTTGATGACTACGATGGAGCTAAATTCCCTGTAGGTCATAGGATAGGTGCAACACTTACCATGAGAGAATACAAGGCAAGAGACGGAGAAATAAAGACAGCTTACGATGTAGTACGTATAAGACCTGTCACCGACAACACTCCTACTACTGCTACTACAGCACCTGCAGTTGATGTTGGTGTAGTAGAAAGAGCTAAACCTCAATCATCTAGAGAAGAAGGTATAGCTAAAGGTAGAGCAGCCAATTCTCTTACTGAAATTCTATCTGCTCTTTTGATAGTAGAGGCTAAGTGGGCATATTCTGATATAAGTATTGAACAGCAGAACTACAGCAAACAGCAGGATGATTCACCTCTTAAAAAGTTTTATGCCAACACCGAGTGGGATAATCTTGAAGAAGTGGTACAGGAATGGCATGAAACCTACGTAGATTCAAAAGAAGGCAAAACACCATTCATGCGTATAGATACATCAGAAGTTTTCCCTGAAAAAGAAAACGAAGATGGAGAAGAGTACCTATAATGGCGAAGTCTAATACTTGGAAACAATCCGAAAGAGATGCGGCCGAGACGATTGGAGGTACAAGGATACCTGTAACAGGCAGACACTCTGGAGATGTTCCTGACATAGAACATAACTTTTTTGCTATAGAACATAAATATGGCAAAAGAGTTATCTCTGCCACTATCAAAAAGGCTCTATCCCAAGCACGCAAAGCTAGTAGAAATAAATACGGTGGCTGCTTTTGTACGGACAAGATGCCAATTGTTACTATAGAGCAAGCTGCAGGACCGGGTAAGAAGAATGAAAGACTAGTTATGTTAGACATCGATGACTTTGTATCTCTTTGGAAAGATACCAATTTTTATCGCTTTTCTAAGGTGGAGAAGTAACATTGTGGATTTACATACCAACTACATCTCCCTCTACACAGGAAGCGGACAACTCGATAAAGGATTTGAGCAAGGACTCATTGAAAATGGTTTCGCAAGCCCTAAGCCAGTCTGTTACGTGGAGAGAGACTTCGAAGCAACCGCGTTATTGGTCGACAAAATACTCGCAGGAGAAATGGGTGAAGCACCTATATGGACTGATTCCGAATCCTTCAACTGCAAACCATTCGTTGGGAAAGTGGATGCAATCGTTGGAGGATTCCCCTGTCAGCCCTGGTCCGTTGCCGGGAGAAAAGAAGGAGAAGATGATAAAAGATGGCTCTGGGAACATATCAAGAGAATCGTTAATGAGATACGACCAAAAATCATATTCTTGGAAAATGTCTCAGGCCTCATTTCTGGAGGAGGTCTCGCAACAGTTCTTTCCAGTCTTACCGAAATCGGGTATGATGCTAAATGGGTCAGTTTACCAGCTTCCTCAGTGGGAGCATCTCATAGACGAGAAAGAGTCTTCATCTTGGCCCACCCCACTGGCGAGAGACTGGAAAGGTGGAACAAGGAAAGGAACAGATTATTACGGACTGGACACAGCAGCCGAACGATGGATGACACCGAACACAATGGATGCTCTACCACCAAAATCACAGGAAACACTCGACAGAGAAGCTACAACGACAAGGAAAGGTCGCAAGAGACCAGCCAATCTAAGAGATCAAGTGAACGTAGTAATGAAACAAACTCACTGGTTAACACCAACAGCAAACGAAGACCACGCAGGAACAACGGAAGGGAAAATGCAATGGATGTTAGCTCATCAGACTCAAGAATATATGGAAAACCAAGATTTGCTCCAGCACCAAACGACCCAGCTTGGAGAGATATCATCCGACATAGAGAAGACCTCTCTCCAGCCTTGGCAAACTACGGGAAATACAACGTGGAAAACCCCTCTAGCTTCAGATGGAGAAGGGGGAACAAAGGACATGAAGAAGTATTCTACCCGGACAAAACTGGGAGACCAGGTGGGGAGCAGAAAGAGATTGAATCCGAAGTTCGTGGAATGGCTAATGGGATGGGAAGAAAACTGGATACTATTCCTAAAGTTGGGTTACTCAGATACCTCGGAAACGGAGTAGTGCCTCTGCAAGCTACTGCAGCATTTACAATACTTTATAAGGAAAAAACATGGAAAAAAACATAAGCGAATTAAACGAATTACTATCAATGGTCTTAGACAGAGGAGTAAAACCATATTCCGCTGTAGTGCAAGGCTACTATTTAGGATTTATAGAGTCTCAAATGGACCACACAGTTGGGTGTACCTGTAACCCAGATATAAATAAACAAAGTAATGACTGTATGCTACTAACACCATATGATGTCCTTACGGATGTCCATAAAAATATAGATGCTGCTAATTTGATATTCAATATAGAAAAAAGAGAAAGATTTCTACGTTGTACTAACAAAAGATGCGTAGCTTTTGGTGTGTTGGTAGACCCAGATTTTGAGGAAATGAATTACGAATTGCCAAAAATCAAAGCCTCATGTCCTGAATGTAATCAATACATAAAATTTGTAAAACAGAGACTTACCGCAAAAGAACGTGAGTATTGGGATAGAAAAAAGAAAGGTGCATTATAAGATGGCTTGTACTCACCATTTTATAATAGATGCACCTAACGGGAAGATATCTATAGGTATATGTAAAAAATGTGGAAAGAAACAGGACCATCATAATTCTATAGACTGGTCTCATTGGTCAAATGCTAGATACAGTGGAAGTCATGGATATACCAAGCGAGCTAAACCTAGAAAGAAAAACAGTGGAAAGGTGTAATGCAGAAATGCCCATGGATATTCCTTTGAGGTTTAGACCTGAAACAAGTAAATGTGTTTTAGAAAATGGGCATTATGAGACTAGTCATATGACTGCTCTTACTGGAAATAATTGGAATATAGTATTCTACTGGAGATTCTAAAAAGCATAAAAAAAAACTGTCTTAGTTGATTTGGAATACATTCTAAAATTTGTTATACTTTAGAATATGCCCACCGGTCTTTTCCTGTAGTATTTTTTTTGATATGAAATATTTAGCCAGTGGGTATTTTTTATTTGTTTATATCTCTTAGAGGCGGAGGTGGATATCTTCCACAATGCACGCAAGGAGT
>CEUX01014918.1_pt1 | contig 15099 bp, 20 predicted proteins | sample 531361 | NCBI WGS metagenome assembly CEUX01 (sample SAMEA2622736, study PRJEB7988) | marine metagenome | isolation source: saline water (ENVO:00002010), including
AAAAAATGGATGAAGAGGCTTTAGACCCTAAAATGATTGCTAATGTAATGAATAAGATACTTAATACTGACCACAATAATTTATCTAGGTTAGCAGTTAATGATATTGAGTTTTTAGCTATGAAATATATATTGGTTGGTCAGCAAAGAAATCTGATAAATAATCTGGGTAAATTTAAATCTAATGGAACATATGAAACCCAGTTAAATACTCTTGCCCATATTTGGAATGCTAATCAAGCTGTAATTGCTCAATCGGGAAGAAAGTTAGGTTTAAATAAACATAAAATAAGTTACAACCTTCAAACTAAAATGCAGGAAGTTATTGCGTCAGACGCCCAAGCTAGGGCTTTATTTGCAGAGCTTATGAAAAATCAGACTTCAGCTACCAACACAATGGATGTTAAAGCGATATCTATGATTACTGAGCTTGGTCGTAATATGAAATTATTTAGCCCTGCATCTTTAATGAGAAGTATTTTTGGTAACGGAGTTAATAGTATTTTACATAATGTAGATAAACCTCTTGCGGCTACTTGGGACTTGCTGCTAACTAACATAGTTGAGAGAGGAATAATGCAGAATCTTGTTAGAAAGCCTGCGGCAAAAATATATTCGTTAGCAGGGAAAGAAGTTCCTACTTGGGCTAAAGTCGACCCCTCAAGAAATAGGTTTTTTGGAGAAACGCTAGCATACAACCAAGGTATGGCTAGGGCTTATTTTGGAACCAATAAAATAGAGGGGGGAGGAAGCGTTTATAATAATGTTAAGCAAATGCTTTTTGAAAACGTCGATTATTTAAGGACTGATGCTTTTTACCTTAGAGAGCGTTTTAATGCAGAAGGTTCTATTCCCGGATGGTATGGTAAAATTATAAGAACTCCTCAAAGGGCTCAAGCTGCAATCGATATACTTTATAGACAGCCAGCCGAGATGGGTTGGTTGTATCAATTTGCGTACAGAGACCTTGTTAAAAGTGGATTAAAGCCGGGGAGTCAGAAATTTCAGGACGAGTTTCAAAAGCTAATAAATGACCCTTCTGATGCTTTTATTAATAAAGTTAAAGCTAAAGCTGAGGAGATTACTTTCCAAGAAAAACTTGGGTATTTAGGTCAGCAAGCAAATAGATTTAGAACAGGTGAGTATAGTCAAATGGTTCAGTTATGGATGCCGTTTTTTAATACTCCTGTAAATATTTTAAAACAGTCATACTCAAGAACTCCTTTAGGCTTATTTTCTTTTAAATCAGTAGATGGATTTAAAAAAGGTGTAAAGACTGGTCATTGGGGAGATATGGCTGATGTTAATGCTAGAATAACAACTGGAGCCGCTGTGAGCTACACTGCATTTCAGCTAGCTGAAGGTATATGGGGTGACGGTAATGTTCAGATTACTGGCAGTTATAGAGAGCTAGATAAAGAGACTAGAGAGGCTTTAGAAGCTGCTAACATAAAGGCTAATAGCTTTGTAGTTAAAAACGAAGATGGCACTTACAGTAGTTATAGTATGCTTGGATGGGAGCCTTTAAATAGTATCGCTAAGACATACGCTCATTATTACGGATATATGGGTGACGGCGATGGTCACTCAGAGAAAAATCTAGTTGATAAGACAAAAAATGCAATGGCAGCAATGTTTTATGAGTTTACTGAAAATCCTTTTTTACAGGGAATGGGAGATTTAACAGATTTGCAAAGAGGAGATAAGGATGTGACTTCTTTCTTCTTATCTACAGCAAGAGGCGTTTTTATGCCTCAATTTATGGGTCAGATAGGTAGAATTAATGACCCTTTTTATTGGGAAAGACCTGACTTTTCAGAACATAGAGGCGATTTATATGAGTGGTGGGACGACGATGCTAACATCTTTTATGCTGCGTTTGAAAGAGAAATGTATGCAGGTTTAAGTGAGGGTGATAAAAAATCTCTTTTAGAAAACGTTAAGCGTGTTGCTCAAGAAAAAAGAGAAGAAGGGTTTAAGATGTGGAAAGAAGAGTTTGGAAATCAGTATACAGATGAAAGATTGTTGGAGTCTTTAGATAAGATTCCAGATATACTTTTAGCAAAAGAGTTGTTTGATGACTACACTATGAACTTGCCGAAACTTGATTATTTTGGAGAGCCTGTGCAGTCTGTTCAAGGTTATGGTAGTATTTTTGGGTTTAATTCTTTTCATCAAAGAGATGTTTCACCTTATTGGACAGTCAGCCCTAAGCATAAACAAATTATGCAAGATAAGAAGTTTTACTCACAAGCTAAAACTAAGATAATAGAAGAGCTTATAAGATTAAATGTATGGGATGATTTGTCATCAGATAAGGCAAGAGTTAACGGAACTCCTATGAGTAGGATAGATAAATATTTATATAATAGCGTTGCAGGGCAGGCTAAGTTACAGTTTTTAATGGATAATATGATTTTTGACTACGTGTATGATGAGTTTGGAGATGTTAAATATGAAAATGGCAGACCTATGATGCAGTTAAATTTAGATGAAGACGGGAATGTTCATTTTGCAAAGAGATGGACTCATAATAGTAATGATGAGTTGATTGAGGATGATATGTCTAAGATGATAAAAATTAAACTCCTTGAAGAAAATATTCTTCCCGGATTAATGGAGGTTACTGCACATCAAGTTCTAAAAAATTACGATGTTGATATGGATTGGGTATTTAGCCCTGATAGAGATTTTAGTCATATGCTAACAAGGAAAGAATGGGATGATAAAACTTTTGACCAGTGGGTTGGAGGATTCCATAGGAAAGAACACGGAAAATGGGATGTTATGGGTGATGCTGAGGTTATGGAAGCTTATAATCAGTGGATTACTTATAAAAAACTTGTAGAGGACGGGGCTTTGCCCGAAGGGTCTGATTATGATTATCATCAAAATTACTATAAATTATTAAGAGAATGGGAAGAAGAAAACAATATAATTAAAGAGTTTAATTTGGAGGATATAAAACCTTAATATGGCAATTATTTCAGAACCTACTTTTTATGGAAAAAATATAATATCTGATAGCGTATCTAAATGTGATACCTTTACAAAAGGTATTGGGCAACAACAGTGGCAAGACGAGGCTCAGAACGCTACTTTTAATGCTACCGTTACTCAGAGCACTGATTACGCGGCAAGTGGTTCAAATTCTTTAAAAATACAAACCCTTGAGCCGACTGGTGCGGCTAGAATTTCTATGCTAACCACAGGAGCTAGTCTGACTATTGGAAAGCCTTATCAATTTTTCTGTAAATTCCTTGTTCCAGCAGAAAATAGTCTTCCATCGTCAATAGTATTGTTTGTTGGAACTACCGCTGGTGGAAGCGATATAATTGAAGGTCAAGCTGATGTGCTTACAGAGAGTCCTGTTAGATACGAGTGGAACCTTACTAGCCCTGTAGAGTTTATAGCTACAACTTCGGCGGCATACCTTTCGATTGGTGTTACAGTTGATAACTCTGGCGACTTTATATATGTAGACGATATTTGCTGTAACTCTAAAGAATTGAATTGGACGACTGATTAGCTTTGGATTTTGTACAGGTACTGGAACAATTTGGCATCCCTGTAGTGGTTGCTGCGGCTTTCGGATATTTTATTTGGAAACAGAACAAGTACATTCAAGATGATTTGACTAAGGATTTGCATAACAAGTTTAACCGTCTTGAAGGTATCATTATAAAGCTTATAGACCAACAAAAAAAAATTCAAATAGAGAATAGAGGGCTTCAAAAACAATACGAGGCTTTAGTCCATATTATTGCTAAATTAAGCGGTAATGGATTGCAGGATAAAGTAAATCATATTTTAGGTAAAAATAAAAAAAGGAGATAGTATGGCAGAAGATAATTTTAAGAAGATAATTATAGGTTACCTTTTTAATGAAGAGAGAAAAAGAGAGTTGATTAAAAAAATCAATGACGATATAAATATCCCAATGCTTTCAGAGGCTACGGAAGAAAAAATATTTACAGCTATTTGGGACGCAGTAGAGGATGTTCTTAAAGATGCTATTATGAAGGACTAATGGAAAGAATAACTGGAATAAAAAAAGTAATATCAGATACTTTATTAAAGATAGGAATGCATAGCCACGAGGCTGTTGATTTAATATATCACGTTGGTATGGCTGAGTCCGCTTATAAGCATATAACCAGCCCTGCTAACGGCAATCCTGCTCTTTCTTTCTGGCAAGTAGAGCCAGACACTGCTAAAGATATTTTAGACCATTTCGTTCAATTTAGACCCCTGCTAATTGAAAAATTAAAAGCTGTAGGGTTTAGGTGGGAACAAAGAGCTGATAAAGTAGACCTACAATTTCAAATGCGAACCAATATGGCGTTTGCTATAGCTTTATGTAGAATAAAGTTTTGGAGAGACCCCGCACCGCTCCCTAAAGTTGGAGATATAGAAGCTCAAGCTAAATACTGGAAACGTATATATAATAGTGAAAAAGGTCGCGGAACGGTAGAGCATTTCTGCGCTATGAACGGGTATAATCTCGACGAGAAAAAAGAAAAATAATTTTTTTCTTGCATTCAATATGATATTCGCTGTAAGTTTGCTGTATGGGCAGAGGTGATAGACAACCAAGACTTTTAAAAATTAAGCAAGTTAAGAGGTATGCTAACGAGGAAGGTATTCAAATATCTTCTGGAGCTATATACGCTATTCAAATGCATTTAGAGAGTATCCTTAAAGATTTGTGTAATGATGTCAAAAAACATAGTATAAAACGATTGAAGTCTGAGCAGATTTATGCCCTTATAGAAAAACAATATATGAAAAGCTTAAAGGGAATGAATCGAGAGTATGACGACACAATCTAGTATTATAACCGCCAAATATGACCCTCAGACAAGAGAAATAGCTTTAGATATACCTTATGAGTATAAAGATAGAGTTAAGCTTGTAGGGGCATTATGGAATAAAAAAGAGAAGTATTGGTATTTTGTAGAGCCTACCTTACCTATATGTGAGGCTCTTATGGAATTAAATATAACTTTTTCTCCCGCATTAACTAAAGTATATAATGAATTACAGTTTATAGAAAGAAGCGCGGGCGCGTATAAGAGAGCGGGTTTTACAGACCTTCCTAAAGATGATAATCATATATTATATAATCATCAAAACAAGACAAGATTATTTGGTAAGGCTAGAGGTAGTTATGCCGACCTTTCTGATTGCGGGACGGGAAAAACTATAGCGACTCTATCTGTTGTTAATGAGCATTGGGAAGAAAATAATAAAATAAAGGTGTTGGTTATTTGTCCAAAAAGTATTATACAGAGTAGTTGGATAGCTGACTGCAATAAAACCTATCCTCATTTAAAAATAGTTGCTGCGGTAGGTACTGCCGAGAAAAAATTAGAAGCTTTTAACTCTGATGCTAACATTTATGTAACTAATTATGAATCTCTTCATACTAAATTTTCTTTTGAGCAAGAAGGTTACGACATTCTTGTATGTGATGAGGCAGTGAGGTTAAAGAACCCTAGTGCTAAATGGACTAAAAGAGTTACGTCGTTAGCTCGAATAATACCTAAGAGAATTATAATATCGGGATTAATAACTCCTAATAATCTTATGGAAATATATTCGCCCTTCAATATAGTAGAACCTAGCCTATTAGGAGGTTCGTTTTATCAGTTTAGGCATAAATATTTCACACCTAATCCTTGGTCTTATATGAATAAAGAGTGGGTTCCTAAGAAGAAAGGGTTTGAAAATATAGCATCTAAAATAGAAAGGTTAATTATAAGGCATAAGAAAGATGATTGCTTAGACTTGCCCGAGAAAATATATAATATACGAAAAATTACGATGACAAAGGAACAGAAAAAATTTTATGATGAGATGGCTAAGCAATTTATAACTGAGATTGAAGATAAAACAATCACGGCTGTCAATGCGGGTGCTAAACTTCAAAAGTTATCTCAAATAACAAGTGGTTTTGTTTATCACGAAGACGATGGAGATAAAACTTTTACAGAATTTCATAACGCTAAAAATAAAGAGCTAGACTCGATGCTAATGGGAGAGTTAGCAGATGAACAGGTTATCGTTTACTGCACCTATAAAGGAGAGATAGCAATCTTTAAGGAGATGTACAAAGATGCAGTATTCATACACGGAGGGCAAACGGTTAGCTCTCAGCAAGAAGCTATTGAGAAATTTAAGGAGGGTAATGCGCGTATCTTATTCGCTAACGTTCAGAGCGCTAAGTATGGGCTTACTTTTACTAATTGCTCTAACGTTATTTATTACTCTTTATCTTATTCTCTTGATGACTTGTATCAATCACAGGAAAGAATACATCGGATTGGACAATCTAAAACGTGCAATTACACATTTCTTTGTGCTGATAAGAGCGTGGATTTTAGAGTTTATAAAGCCGTTATGAAAAAACAAGGACTTAATGATATGGTCTATTCAATGATAGAAGATATTAAAGGAGAAAAAAAATGAAAAATAGTGTTCAAGAAATATTACAAGACCTAATGGATTTAATATGGGGAACAGATAAAAAAGAAACAAAGAAGGAGACGAAAAAATGCAGTTCAAAGAAACCGAAGACCTCACGCTTAAAGAAAAAATCATCTACTGGCGTGAAATCAAAGATGAAATCGAGCAAAAAGAAGCCCTCGCGAAGCCGTTCAAAGACGAGCTCAAAAGGGTCAACGAAGAAATCACGAAAGACCTCTCAATCGAAGATAGCGAAAAAAAGTCGGAAATAGTTAGCGTCGATGGAGCAGGAACGTGTTGGAAGGAAAAAGTTGTCACAATGAAAGTAAGTGACTATCAAGCGTTTCAGAAATTCTGTACTAGAAACGATGTTGAGTTCGTGCTAAGGCGCCAACTTAATTTAGGTGGAGTACAGGAAATTCATAGAATGGTTATGGAGGGACAACTGCCTATGCCAAAAAGCGCTGAGTTTGATAGTTTTGAAAAGTTAACAATAAGAAAAAAAGGATAAAACAATGAATGATAAAATAACAACAAAACAAAGTAGTGACATCGCAGTACCACAGGGTTATGCAATGGAAATAGATAAATCAGATGTGCGAATACCTAGTATTGTACTATGGCAGAAGATATCTGATATGTCTGAATTTGAAGGCGAAAACGTTAAAGCGGGAGATTTTGTAAATCCTGTTACTGGAGAAATATACGGTAATAGTTTTGAATGCGTTGTCGTATCTTATTATACTACCGCGCGCGTGTTCGGAGAGGTTGGAGAATCGGGCAGGAGAGAAGTCTTAAAGTTTAGTAGAGATGCTAGACATTGGGAAGACGGCTCTTTGATTACACCTCAAGAGTTCGCGTGGAGAGATGATGGCTCTCACGCCGTTAAAAGTTACCACTATTTAGTGCTAATTAAAGGGGCTATAATGCCTGCAATGATTACATTTAAGGGTGCTTCAGCTAAGTTTGCTAAGAACTTGAATGCTAATCTTATGTATATTAGACCTTCTTGGAGAAGTTATTTTAAAATATCTTCTGCTGTTGAAGAGAAGGGTGGTAATAAATATCACGTGATTCAAGCTAAAGCGCAGCCTAAAGCAGCGGCATCAGATGCCGATGTTAGCACGGCTTCACAGCTCTGGGAGTCATCAAGAGAGTTCGTTAGCAGTCCAGAGATGGAGAAAGATAACGAGTTCGGTAAAGAGGTTAAGAAAGCTAAAAAAGTAGATGCTACTAAAGAAGCTAACGAAATCTTTTAAGTAATCAATCGCGGGGGTGAAAGCCCCCGCACAACACCTTGCACGGGGAGAACTAATGAAAATATATAAAAAACTAATGGATTTATTCTACGCACGTAATGACGTGTACGCGGAATGTTTCTATGATAAAAGGACAAAGCGCTACGCTTATAAGTCTGTTAAAAATAAAATAACAGAAGAATTAATTAAAAAACACGTCACAGATAAAAAGTTTTATGGGATAGGGATTTACCCTTTACTTGAGGGAAATAAAACTAAATGGATATCTGCTGACTTTGACTTTCATTCAGAATCTGAGAAAGAAGAAGCTACTGAAGCTTTAAATGCTATGCATATGTTAGCAGATGAGCTAAATATACATTTCTACACAGAGATTTCTAAGTCTGGAAATGGTATGCATATTTGGTTTTTCTTCTCCGAAGAGATAGAATCTTGGAAGGCGAGGAGGCTAATGGGGGGATTCTTGTTAGCTTGTAGAGCCGACAAGCTCTCTTCAATGGACAGGTTCTTTCCCTCACAGGACAGGTTGTTTGAAACATCAAAAGGCTTTGGAAACTTGATTCATATGCCTTTCAGTGCGATGTTTATTGATAAAGGCGCACACTTTATCGACGAAAAGGGCTATAAATATAAGGACGTCTCTGATATAGAGATATTCTTAGACGAGGTAGTTAAGCTAACACCCGAAATCATAAACACTCTTCTCGATAAGTGGGATTTACTTAATGAAGTTGAAAGTTCTGCTGTTTATGAACAAGATACCATTGAGTATACCTACGCTCCCGATGGGTTAATTAACGTACTCGGAGACCCTTTTATTTCGTGGTGTAAAAACAACCCTTCTCAAGTTGATTATAATGCTTGGATTTCTCTTATCACGAACCTTCTACCTTTCGGAGATGAAGGAATCAAAGCAATACATAATATATCATCGCTTGACAGCCGGCGTTATGATAGAAAGCTAACTCAACAAAAGATATTGTCTTGTGAGGGAATGAAGCCGATTACTTATAATTGGATTCAGAATAATACTAATTTTAAGGACGACGTTAAAGTTCCTTATAAATCTCCGGCTGTCGCCGGAATTAAAACTAATTCGGTTAGCACGCCTGTTTACGAATCTAGAGGCAGATATTGGATTGAGGGCGCTAAAGTAGATAAGGAGCTATCTACTTTTACTGTTGAACCTGTAAGAGTGGTTCGCATTGAAGACCAAATTAGTCGAGTATGGGACTTAATTACTCCCGATAAGATGATTAAGTCCGTTAGCTTTGATGCAGGTGACGTATCTTCTCTGCCCGCTTTTAAGCGTAAGATTATGTCCCTGTATCATAAGCTATTGTGGTATGGGTCTGAGAATGATTTGATGAGGGTTTTAGATTATATGAACCAACATTATCCTAAGCTACCTTCGGTGCAAGGGTGTAGTAGTGTTGGTATGATAAAAGACCCATTAAGCAAGAATTGGATAGTGCTAACCCAGTTGATGAGCTGGGATAAAAACTCCCAGCGAGAAGATTTTATTTACTTTAATCCCGCTGTGAAAAAGGAGCTAACTTTTTCACCTGAAGTTAGCACGACTCCTGATGACCTGAAAAATTTTATACGATATGCTTTTCGTTTTAATGACATATCTGTATGTGCAACTATTGTCGGGTGGTGTATCAGTATCTTTGTTAAGCAAAGATTATATGAATCACACTCCGTGAGATTCCCCGTGCTAATGATACACGGACAAGCTGGAAGCGGTAAGTCCGAAACCGCCCGACATTTTATTCAACCTTTTTTCGGAGATATCTCTCCGATGCTAAGAGTTGATGATATCACAAACTTTGCGTTCACAGCACTAGGCTCTTCAACAAATATGTTCCCGTTGATTTACGATGAATATAAACCCGCATTGTTTGATAATAGTAAAATCAAGATGATTAGTAAGATGATTCGTGGTTTATATGACAATGAGAGTTCGATGAGAGGAACAAAAGACCTTAGCACGCGCGAGTTTAAAATCTATGCGCCCGCAGTTGTTATAGGGGAAATGGGATTTGATGAGCCCGCGTTACGTGAGCGTAGCGCAGACGTGTTCGTTAATAAGTTAGATGCGCACCAATACTTAGAAAACTTTATTAAGTTGTCTAAACTCCCTATTAGTAAGGTTGGTAATGCTATTTTGAATTGGACTTTAACGCTTAGTGATGAGGAATTGTTCCAAATTTTTAAAGATAATATTAAAGGTAATGGAAGAGTTCGACATAATATAGCGATGATAAATACAGGACTGACCCTGCTAGAAAAATTTTATGGTGCTAACGGACTGGGACTTCAGTTAGATAAGGAGAAGGAAGTTGTGATGAAAACTCAGTTAGAAGCTCAAACTATTTTAGGGGAAACTCGTTCTGCTGTCGACAATATACTGGAAGCGATGCTAATTATGAGGCAGTCTGGTATTTTAGAGAACGACGTTATAGATACTAACGTAGAGGAAACTCAGTTATATCTACATACACCTACGATTTATCCTAAGTTTAAAAAGTGGGCGAGAGAAACAAGTTTTGAAGGCGAGATTATTTCGCATAGTGAATTTGTTAAACAAATAAGTAAAATGGATTATTATATTGGCTATAAAGCAGTGCGACTTGAAGATGCAACTCGCAAGGTTAGAGTCTTTGATATTCCAAAATTAACGGCTAAAAAGCTATATGAAGATTAATTGTAACCTAAAATTACTCGGTTGTAACCTAATTGTAACCTTTGCGTTACCTTCGGTTGTAACCTTTGTAACCCTTGTAACCCTTTTTTTATGCATATATAGAAACGTTGTTTAATTTGTTTTGAGTGCTAAAAATGAGGTTACAAGGTTACACAGAAGAGAAATGAGGGTTACAAAAAGGTTACGAGGGTTACAAGATGAAGTTGACTAAAAATAAAAAAAAGGTGCTAACTGAAAAACAAATCCAAAATAGGATTATGAAGTTTTTGCGTGAGCACGGGTTTTCCGCAGATGTGATTACGATTGGGAGTTACGGGCGCAGAGGTATGAGTGATATAGTTGCGTGCGCACCCGATGGAACATATGTAGCGATTGAGGTAAAGCGCGAAGGAAAGAAAGCTACGCGCATACAAGAAGAATGGTTAGCAGATAAGCGAAGGCACAACGCGGTTACGTTTGTGGCGTGTTCCGTGAATGATGTGAAGGACGGGTTAAGTAAGTGGATAATCATTAATGATTAGCATCGTACTTTAAGTTGCTCCTATATTGTAAGCGGTAGCCGAGACAAAGCGCCTTTATCCTTGCCTTTAACAATTTAGGCTTGTTTCCGATGCTAATCACAACGTTGTTTTTATAACTCGTTCTTTTCTGTCCAAGCCTTGATTAGCTTGACAATTATATCTCGCATTGTCTCATTACGCTTTGCGCAAGCAGACTTAAATCGAGTCCATAAGAAACGATTAACTCGTAAGTAGTAATACGTATGTGTTATTGGATTATGATTTTTTGTCGACATTATTAACCTCCTTTAAGGTTAGCATTCTAGCAAATCTTACTTGTCTTAGTGAGTATTGTAGAGCCTCAACCCAACCTCGTTGATTCTCGTCGAGCGGATATCTATCTTCATTTAAATTCTCATCTTCGAGAGTGCTCTCTATCTCATCTTCGAGAAAGTCAAATTGCTTGATTAATTCTCTATTTTTAAAATAAAAGTGCGTTGTTATGAACGCCATAACGAACGCCAATAGTGTTATTGTTAGCATATATATCATTTCAACTCCTTTTTTAAAGTTTTAATTATATCACTCAAATATTTAATCGCATCGTAAATTTCTCCGTGAGTCAAATCGTGTAAAACATTTTCTAAATCTTCTGCTAGTTCTTTCTTTGTTATCTCCATTATTTCAACTCCTTTTTAAAGTGTTCTGCTAACTCAACCCATTCAACTGCCTCGTCGTGTAATCTGTCGGCTACATCTGACACCTCTTTAATACGTTTCCTTATATCTTCTAGTTTATAAACAAAATCGGTTGCCTCTGCAATCTCATCTACTCTTATGCTCATAACGTAGTCCTCGTATGACGGATATTTTTTTCCGTTCCACAGATACTCTCCGTGCATATTATTGCAAGAGATTTTATTATTTACCCACCTATCCAAGCAAAAGGTTTTCGCCTCTGCTAACGAATCGAACAACCAATTCGTAAGACCCGTACTTTTTATTGTGAGACCTATGTCTCCGCCATTTGTTACGTATATTTTATATTTCATTTTCGCTCCTTAGTAATATTCCTTATTTAATAATTTTAAGCAATAGGGCAGAGTTTATCTCTGCCCGTGCTTGCTTACAAATTATACGCGCTATATTCACTCGAACAAGCCTTGACCGTATAATTTTTCGTATTCATCATAGTTTTCTATTATGTCGAAATAGACTGCCTCTTCGAGACCGCTCATATTAACCGCCATTGGCGAGAGCATATTATGTGCTCCGCTCTTCTGTACATCTTTGTACGCTTTCCAATCCTCGAACGATGCTAACAACTCAGTCTCTATGACTATTGAGTCCATTTTCTTCTTGATTTCATCTTTGATGTGTTTCATTACGATTGTCCCCCTTCCCCATTCTCTAAGGCGTGACAAACTGCGCCCATTTGGAATAGGTGGTCTATTAAGTATTTCATATCGTCAATATCACTACTAGGTTTGCGCTCTTTAGGTAGTTTAGACAAAGTCTCAACCGCCACTGCTAACGCTTTGCCTATGATAAACTGTCCTCTTGTAGAGGACGCAAACTCGCAGGCTTGCTTTTTGATTTGCTTTTCTATTTTAGCATTAGGCTTCATATTTCGTTTCTCCTTTCTCTCGCTTGCTAACAAGGTCTTTAGTAACCTTGTCTATTTCATCTTGTACGTCTTTCGGGTATTTCTGTGCTACGAACTCAGACGCTAATTCCTCGTACTCTTTCTCGCTAATATTTATTATCGTATCAAGAGTGTCAATTCCCCCCGCTAAATCATACACAGTCTCAGATGCGTCTCTCATCATACCAAAAATAGCCTCATTGAAGATGCATTTCAAGACTCTTCCTACGGAATCGGTCTCGTCCAACATCTCATCGCTACCTATGGCGAACTTAATCCCGTTGTCAGATAAATCTGCAACAGATTTCTTAAATATCGAAGGGTGTTTCGTCTCTATGCTCTGTAAGATAGATGTTATTAAGTTAAACAAAGGCTCTTGAGCCTTAAAGATTTTATTTAACCTAGTGTGACAAGATTTTAAGGATGTTAGCACCATATTATGAAACCCTAACTCTGACATCTTTTCTATTCTGTCGATATAGTGCTTTAGAGCCTTTGGGTCGTCAATGTTTTTTGTAGCTTGCTCTATTAAAGATTTCTTTAATATCTCTGATTTTCTTTTTGTGTCACTCATTACTTTTCTTCCTTTTCGTCTACTGACGATGTTTTTATTGTTATTCCCGCCTCAAGTGTATGTTTATCTACTCGAAAGCTTAGCATATTCCCGCCGTGCTCTATGTTTAGGCAGTACGGTTGCTTGTTATCCATACACTCTACAATCCCTTTACGTAGGTTTGTCTTAGGTGTAATTAGGCTTGCATCAATATAATTGGCTGTGTTGCCAATTATCGCATTCACTACTTGTGTTAGCGAACCATAAACATTGATGCTAACTACGTTATTGTCTGTCATTAATGGTACGTCGCTATCCTTCGCATAAGCTACTACTAATGACCACGCTTTAAAGTCTGCTCTCTTCATTTTCATTTCTCCTCTTTATTTAATTTACACTTACACTTTAAATATATTTTATCACAACACTTTCTAAAATCTTCAGGATGATTCTTTTTAAAGTCTTTCCAGTTCTTCATTTCTTTCCTCCAATGTTTAAGGGCTGTTATTTTAACTAAAATTATGAGTGTAGAATACTCCCTATTTTTCTATCTCGGCTAAGCTTGGGATTGCTGTCCTTTAATAATGATATTTTTTCGGCTATCACATAAACCATCATAATCGTTGTATTCTACACTCCTTTTAATCTATCGATTATTTTTTTAACTTTTGTTGTTTGGTCTCCTCGAGACCACGACGTGTCGACCAACACATCACATCCTATGTATGCTAACCATTCTTTAGACGGTGCAAAACATCTACCGTTAAAATTCCCGAATAGTTCGTTATCCATTACGAAACCGAAATATCTAAATAGTCCCGTAACTGATGCGCTCCCTATTCTTTGTAGGTCAAGCGGTTGTTGTACTGTCTTTAATGGTACAATCGAGCCTTGTTCGTGTTTATCTCCTTTCGCCTTAAAAGTGTATGGAGAGTGACAGAATTGACCACCATATATCTCGACGCCATATCCTAGACTTTCTAAGATTTCTGCTACGCAGTAACACAGTGCTAACAATTTAGATGACTCTGAGGCATTATTACCACCACTAAAAGAATAATTTACGACAAGTCGTACTATTCTCATCTTACCGTTACGTACTGTCTTAACCCAATAGTTTGGGTCGCCACTCATAACGGCGTCTATGTCTAGTTCCGCACCTTCTTCACGCCAAACTCGTCTACGTTTAACGCTATCTTTTAACTCGTCGGGAGTGTCATAAAGACCGTCGGCTTTTAGCTTGTCTCTATACTGTTCAATATAGTCTTTGACTAGCTTTGAGCATCGACCTTCTTCCAACGCTTTACGAGTACGCTCTAGTGTTTTGTATGTACCAAAGCGCCAATTAGGGTCATCGTCACTAACATCAGAGGCGAAGCCTTTTCCGTGACTCGCCCTTCTGCCGAAGGCATCTTTAGGGCAATTATCAACGAAATCTACGATTTCCGCTACGTTCTTAAATTCTCGTAACATAAGCATTCGAGGGTCACATTCACTCCCGCTCTCCTTATGTACTACTCGAACGTCAACAGAGTCGTGTAGATACACTTTATCTTTAAAGCCGTCTACTTTACGCATTCTCGCCCCCTTCTGCTAATCTTATGATACCGTCGATATCAACTTTCGCTTTCTCTTCTTCCGTCCAATCAATAGTAACGGTATTGAAAAAGTCTTTAACTGACTCGCCACCTTTGGTGTGAACGTTAGCAGTAAAGAATAGTCTTGTCGACACTATACGTTGTAATCTGTACTTGTCCACTCTCTTACGCAGTGTCCATAGTGCCTTCGCTATGTCCTTGTTAGGTGCTAATTTACGTTCTAGTTTAGTGTCGTAGTCAAAATGGACTCTCGACGCACAAAACCTATCAAGCGTAGCCCCGTCAAGTTTATTCCGACCTGCATAAATTCCGTCTCCATAACCCGTTCCCCAAGTATTAGAGGCGGTAATAATGTAGCAGTCTTTATG
>CEUX01043385.1_pt1 | contig 15069 bp, 11 predicted proteins | sample 531361 | NCBI WGS metagenome assembly CEUX01 (sample SAMEA2622736, study PRJEB7988) | marine metagenome | isolation source: saline water (ENVO:00002010), including
GTAGTGCACATAGTGGTAATTACCATACTGTCAAGGGTGATAATATATCGAAATTTTGGTATAGATTTAGGTTAACTAAATCAAATGTTGATTCTGATGTTTGGTTTTTCATATCACCAACGGGAAGTGCAACTGGTGTAACACCGCAGTTGATTCAAGATGGACAACAAACTAATTTTATATCACCTAAGTATTCAATTGTATCACTTGCTAACGCAACTGCAGAAGATAGTCCTCCTGGATATGGTATTAAAGTATTTAAATCTACATCAATGGATAGTGCTTCTCTTGATAGTGGTGATGTAGTATCTGGTAATGATTATCAGTTTGATTATAAAACTGGTGTATTACAATTTAATGATAACAAACCAAGTTCAAGTGATATAATTTATATGAGTGCTTACCAATATGTTGGTAAAACACTTGAAACAGGATTAAAAGTTGATGGGGATATTGAAGTTACAGGAAATGTTAGTGGAAGTGGAACAACTTCTACAGGTTCATTTGCACATATTCATGGTTCAGGAAACTTATATGTAGCTGGTGAGGGTGAATTTGGTGGTTCATTAACCTTTGGTGGTGATGCAATTACTATTACATCAGATTATAGTTCAAGTTTAATTCCTGCAAATAGTGATGAGTTTCATTTAGGTAGTGAATCAAAGAAATGGGATACATTATTTTTAAGTGGTTCAGTATCCGCAAGTGGAGGTCCACATTGGTTAGATTCTGATTCCACTATAAACATTGATGCAGGAACACAAATTTCTATTGGAACAGCAAATAGTGGTGTTCCAATTTCAATAGGACATACTACATCTGAAGTTACCATTAATGATAATTTGACTATTACTGGTAATCTTGATGTTGTGGGTTCATTAACAACAATTGAATCTTCAAATGTAAGAGTAGCAGATAGATTTTTACAACTTGCAAGTGGTTCAACAAGTGGAGATGGTGGTATAATTGTAACTACAGGTGCAAATGGAGTTGGAACAGCTCTTGGATATGATGATAGTGCAAAAAGATGGTCATTAACTAAAGAAGATGACACCGCAGAAGATGCAACATCAATAACACCAAGACAATATGTTGTGAGTGTTAGTGGTTCAGCAGCAGACCCAAGTGGAAATCCAAGTGATTTCGGTTCAGCAGCTGGTGATAGAATTGGAATGATACATATTAATACTTCTACGGGAGACATTTTTATATTTTCGTAACGATTATTTGAAAAGTTAATAATTATCTATAGTAGATAAATAACTTATTGGCCTTGTGTGGCAACAAGGAAGTGGGCTTGAAAAAGTAACCAACCATAAGGAGATAAAATAGATGCCGAATTGGAAAAAAGTAGTAGTTTCGGGTTCAAATGCCGAACTAAATTCAGTAACAGCTAGTTACTTCAAGGGCGATGGTTCAGCTTTAACAAATTTAGCTGGTTCACCGATTGAAAATTACTATAGTGCAAGTGATAATAGAGTTATCACATCACTTAATAGTAGCACAGTCCATTCAGAACAAAATTTAATCTTTAATGGTAGTCAATTACAGATAACAGGTTCTTTAGATTCAAGTGGTAAATTACAAGAAGAAGGTGTGGCAGTAACCGATACTGCATTAGCATTTAGTATAGTGTTTGGAGGCTAATATATGGCAAATACATTTAAAAACGCAGCAACAGGTTCAAGTACAGATATTGTTCCTTTATATACATGTCCAAGTTCAACAACTGCAGTGATTCACGCAGTATATGTTAGTAATGTGGATGGAACAAATGATGCAACTATTAATTTAAGCGTTAGTGGAAGTTCCACTTTTAACGATAGGAAATATTTATTAAAGACAGTTAATGTTCCCGCAGATTCAACTGTCATTGTAGAAAAACCAATTAATTTGGCAGCGGGGGATAAATTAGAAACTCAAGCATCAAGTGATAATGACCTTGATGTGTTCGCAAGTATATTGGAGATTACCTAATGGGTGATTTTTCAACAATAGGAAGAATTGGTAAAACTATTCTTCCCGATGGGGCGGAAGTAACAGGTTCATTTAAAGTTGGACAACCAGGTGAATCTAATTTTCATATTGAAAATATAGATTTCTTTACTTTACTGGAAGATGCAGTAGTATCAGGAGAGGTTGGAAATACTTTTGAAAGTTTTGAGTTTGTTAGAGATAGTAATAACGAAATAGTGTTATCAAGTTAGGAATAAAAAATGGCAAAACAACATAGTGCATTAACAGGAAATGAATTACATAATCCGAAAGGTATAGGTTCAGAATCCACAGGTTCATTATTAATTTTATCACAATCTTTAAGTGCTATATCAGCAAGTGGACACATAGTTCCATCTGCAGATAACACTTATAATTTAGGTTCATCAACACAAAGATTTAAAGATGTAAATTTTGCAGGAAGTATAGGTAATGTAAGTGGTTCAACAATAAGTGGTTCATCATTACATATTGAAGGTGATGGTAAAGTTACAGGTGATTTTACAATTGGTGGAGACATTACAATTGGAGATGCCGATAGTGATTCAATAAGTATTAATGCAGATTTAACTTCTAATTTAATACCAAACGCAGATAACACATATGATTTAGGTAGTTCAGCAAAACAATGGAAAGACATTTATATAAATGGAACAGGTTATATTGATACATTTGATGCTGTAACTTCTACAGGAATAGTTAGTGGTTCAGCAGTTTACGGAACCATATTAGGACAAAATAGAACTGATGGTTTAAAAACAATAACCATCGAAGCAAATTCAATTATAAACCAAGATTTATCAACTGATGCAGATGCTACATTAGGAACTTTAGCTGTAGGTAATGTAACTTCTACAGGAATAGTAAAGGCAGCAGGTGTATTAAGTGGTAGTTCAGATGCATTCTTCGGACAATACGGAGTTTCATACATAAGTGCATCAAATGGTAGTTTACAAGCTACAAATTATATAAGTGGTTCTGAAGTAAAGGCTCCAACAGGAACTTTTGGAACTGCAACTATCTCGGCTGGAACAATTACAGGTATTACTGATATTGCTGTGGCAGATGGTGGAACAGGAGCCTCAAGTTTAACTGATGGTGGTGTTCTACTTGGTAGTGGAACAAGTGCGATTACTGCAATGGCAGTACTTAGTGATGGAGAAATGATAGTTGGTGATGGAAGTACAGACCCAGTCGCAGAGAGTGGGGCAACACTTAGAACTTCAATTGGAGTAGGAACAGGTGATAATGTTACATTTACTAATATAACAGGTGCTCAAATTAGTGGTAGTGGAGATGCATTCTTCGGTCAGTATGGAGTAAATTATGTAAGTGCTTCAGTAGGTAATATACAAGCAACAGGCTATGTAAGTGGTTCAGATATAAAAGGTGTAAGTGGAGATTTAGGTTCACTTAGTGTAGGAAATGTTACTTCGACTGGTACTATAACAGGTTCAGCTGTTTATGGAACAACCATTGGACAAAACAGAGTAGATGGTGTAAAAACTATTACAATCGAAGCAAACTCTACAGTCAATCAAGATTTAACAACTGATGCTTCACCAACATTTGCAGGAACTACAAATGGTAATGTTCAAGTAGGTGTTACTGGTGATAATGAAATAGATACATCAGGTGGAAACCTTACTATAGATAGTTCAGGTGGAACAACTACTATTGATGATATATTATCAGTAGCTGATGCCGCAACTTTTGATGGAACAATCACCGCAGGTGGAGCTATATCAACGGCTGGAATACTTAGTGGTAGTTCAGATGCGTTCTTCGGACAATATGGTGTAAGTTATGTAAGTGCATCAAATGGTAGTTTACAAGCAACAAACTACATTAGTGGTTCGGATATTAAAGGTGTGAGTGGTGATTTAGGTTCACTTAGTGTTGGTAATGTAACATCAACAGGAACAATTTCTGGTTCAGCAGTTTATGGTACTACTATAGGACAAAATAGAACTGATGGATTGAAAACTATTACGATAGAAGCGAACTCTATTGTTAACCAAGATGTAACAAGTGATGCAAATGTAGCATTTAACAACATAACATCTACTGGAACCATTAGTGGTTCAGCAGTTTATGGAACAACAATCGGACAGAATAGAACTGATGGATTGAAAACTCTTACTATTGAAAGTAATTCAGTAGTTAACCAAGATTTAAGTTCAGATGCTTCACCTACATTTGGTGGATTAACTTCTACAGGAAATGTGTTTGTTCAAGGTGATATAACAGCAGAAAATATTATTGTAAGTTCTTCAGTAACCCACACAACACAAAGTTTTTCAAGTGGTTCAACCATATTTGGTGATACCATTGATGATACACATAGATTTACAGGTTCAGTATTTTTCGGAACGGGTTCACTTCAATCAGTTGAACATATTACAGGTAGTGGAGTAATTAGTGGTTCGGAAGTTTATGGTACAACGATTGGACAAAATAGAGTTGATGGTGTAAAGACAATAACCATTGAATCAAACTCAACAATTAACCAAGATGTTACTACAGATGCAAATGTAACATTTAACAATGTAACATCAACAGGGACAGTTAGTGGTTCGGCAGTTTATGGAACCACGATAGGTCAGAACAGAACTGATGGGTTAAAAACAATCACAATAGAAGCAAATTCAATTATAAACCAAGATGTTACATCGGATGCATCACCTACTTTCGCGGGAACAACCGCAGGTAATATTAAAGTTGGAGTAACAGGTGATAATGAATTAGATACTTCAAGTGGTAATTTAACAATAGATTCTGCTGGTGGAACGATAACAATAGATGATATTTTATCAGTTGCAGGAGCAGCAACCTTTGATAGTACAGTACTATCGACTGGAAACCTATCAACCGCAGGTATATTGAGTGGTAGTTCACAAGCATTCTTTGGACAATATGGTGTAAGTTATGTAAGTGCTTCCGCAGGAAGTATTCAAGCAACCAATTATGTAAGTGGTTCGGAAGTAAAGGCACCTACAGGAACATTTGGAACAATAGGAGCGTTTACAGCGGGTGGAGCAATAGATTTCGATAATCAGAATATGACAAATGTTGATATTGATAGTGGTACAATCACAGGAATTACCGACCTTGCAGTAGCAGATGGTGGAACGGGTGCTGGAACATTCACAGATGGTGGAGTTCTATTAGGTAGTGGAACAAGTGCAATTACAGCTATGGCAGCACTTGGTGATGGGGAAATGATTGTTGGAGATGGTTCAACAGACCCAGTCGCAGAAAGTGGAGCAACATTAAGAACAAGTATTGGTGTTGGAACAGGAGATTCACCACAATTTACAGATTTAACTTTAACAGGTGGAGATATTACAATAACAAACGCCGCTACAGATGTAGATTTAAAAGATAATACTACATCAGCATTAACATTTGATGCAGGAGCAGGTGGAACATCAGTATTATCTATTCACACTAATGATTCAGCCGAAGCGGTTGAGGTTCAAGGTGTATTGAAAACATCAGGTATATTAAGTGGTAGTTCAGATGCATTCTTTGGTCAGTATGGTGTAAGTTATGTAAGTGCATCAGCTGGTAGTATTCAGGCAACTAATTATCTTAGTGGTTCAGATTTAAAACTTGGAAATGCACTTCCAGTAACAGAAGGTGGAACAGGTTTAAGAACTATAACTAATGGTGGAATTATGTTGGGAAGTGGAACTGGTAATATAACACCAATAACACTTGGTAACAATGAAATTCTTGTTGGTGATGGTTCAGGTGACCCAAATGCAGAAAGTGGTAATACAGCAAGAACAAGTTTAGGTTTAGGAACTGGTGATTCACCAACATTTACAGGGTTAACATTAAGTGGTGATATTGAAGTTCAAGGTGGAGATATTAATTTAACTAATGGTGAAACCGATATAGATGTAACAGATAATTCAGATTCTGCACTTTCATTCGATGCAAGTGGACAGGCTGGTATATTGGTAATTGATTCTACTGATAATTCTGAGGGTATAAGAGTAACAAGTCTTAAATCATCAGGAATAATTAGTGGTAGTGGTGAAGCATACTTTGGACAATATGGAGTTTCTTATGTAAGTGCATCAGCTGGTAGTTTACAGGCAACAAACTACATTAGTGGTTCGACTGTTAAGGCTGGTGGTGATATAATTGCATACAACTCTTCAGATAGAAGATTAAAAGATAATCTTGAAGTAATTCAAGGTTCATTGGATAAAGTTGGTAAGTTAGCAGGGTATGAATTTGATTGGAATGATAATCAAGATAACTATAAAGGTCATGATTATGGTGTAGTTGCACAAGAAGTTCAAGAAATATTCCCTGAATTAGTATCTGAAAGAGATGGTGGATACTTGGGAGTTAAGTATGAAAAACTTGTTCCAGTATTGATTGAATCAGTTAAAGAACTAAAAGAAAGAGTTGAAGAAATAGAAAAAAATTGTTGTTGTTTGAATAAATAGTTTATATTTATTATAAATAAACAACTTATAAGGAGTTATAAATGGCTAAATCAGAACCTATAAAATTTACTGAAGATGAAGTGAAATCTTTACAAGATTTAAGTACAGATTATCAACAAGTTTTTAGTGATATAGGAAAAAATAGAATAAATAAACTGAGATTACAAAAAGAAATCGAAAACCAAGAACAAATTGAGTTAGAATTAGAGACCAGATTTACTGCTCTTCAAGAAACTGAACAAAAATTGGTTAAAGAGTTCAATGATAAGTATGGCGATGGTGAATTAAATCCAACAACTGGTGTATTTACACCAAATAGTTAATTTTTTTCCTACGCTTTATATCGTTTGAGAATTTAATCTTATATTTATAAACACAAGATATAAATATCTTTTCATTAATTTTTAAGGAGAATAACAATGGCAGAAAGAATAGTATCGCCAGGTGTATTTACTCGTGAAAAGGATTTATCTTTTTTACCACAAGGTATTTCAGAAATAGGGGCAGCAATAATTGGACCGACCGTTAAAGGGCCGGCCTTTGTTCCTACTCAAGTTAATTCATTTTCTGAATTTGAAAATATCTTTGGTGGATTAGATACTCGTTTTTATGTGCCTTACACCGTCCAAGAATATATCAAGAACGCTCCATCGGTAACGATTGTGAGAGTTTTAGGTATCGGGGGATATCAAAATGATGTAATTCGATTAACACTTTCAGGTTCAACTAAGAGTGTTGGAGATAGAGTTGCGGCCGTATTGAAACCTTCTCGAAGTGATGTTAGTTTGGCTCTATCAGGACCAACAAGTGCATCATTAGCAGCAGGAGCAGATTGGGCTGAAGCTACTTTGACAGTAGGTGGAACTCAAAAAACAATTTCATTTAATACTGGTTCAGATAATTTCATCGAGAAAGTATTTGGTACAGACCCACAAACAACAAACACTAATGTTTATGTTTACAAAAGTTTTAAAGACTACGCATCTTCAAATAGTTTTGATGCAAATGTAAGTATGAGTATAGCAAGTGGAAGTGGTGAAGATTTTACACACGATTACAACCACGCAACCACACCATATATTGTTTCACAATTATTAGGTGGTGGTAGAAAGAATCTATTCAAAGTTAATAGTCGTTCACATGGAACGGAAGTTAATAAAGATTTTAAAGTAGCAATCAGAGATTTAACAGCAGCTGGAAAAGTTCCAGGTAGTGATTATGGTTCATTTTCATTACTTGTATTGAAGAACAATCCAAATGAGGTTGATGATGGTGAAGTTTTAGAAGAATTTAGTAACCTTAACTTCGATAAAGATTCAAAAAATTATATAGCACGACAAGTTGGTGACAGATATGTAACAATTGATTCAAATGGTAAACTTACCTACAATGGTGATTATCCAAATAAATCAGTTCATTGTTACATAAGTGATTACGACTCAAACCTTGAGGGTATAGCAGAAGCAGCACTTCCACATGGATTTGCGGCAGCATCTAATCCAAGTTTGGGTACTACTGGTGTTCCAAGTGCTAGTTTCAAAACCGCACAAACAAATACTAATGGTGTATTTGACCAAAATGTTTATTATGGTTGGGATTTCTTACACGATGATAACAAACAATATTTGGCACCATTACCAGCATCAGGTGGTACTGGTAACAATGCAGTATTTAGTTTAGAAAATATGAATGGGCACGCAGATGCAGATACAATCGGTGCTGATACATATGCAAATGGAAGCACAGCACTTTCAGTAACTGCAGCCGCTAAAGCTCAGTTGAAATTTGTTGTTCCATTACAAGGTGGTTTTGATGGTGATAATCCAGGAACTCAAAAGGCAACTGGTAATGATATCACCGCAGCAAACACACAAGGATTTGATATTCAAAGTTCAAGTTCAAGTGGTTCAGTAGCTTATAAAAGAGCTATTAATGCAATCAGTAACCCTGATGAGTTTGATATTAACTTGTTAGTAACTCCTGGAATTATCCATGAGTATCACTCACAAGTAACCAATCACGCAATTAGTAAAGTAGAAGATAGAGCAGATGCATTCTACATTATGGATGGTTCAAGATGGGGCCGTTCAGTAACGAATGCAATATCTGATGTTAATTCATTAGATACAAACTATGCAGCTACTTATTATCCCTGGGTGAAGATAATGGACTCTGATAAAGATAAACCAATGTGGGTTCCACCTTCAGTTGTGATACCTGGTGTAATCAGTTTCACAGATAGTGTAGCACACGAATGGTTCGCACCAGCAGGTTTGAATCGTGGTGGATTGAGTTCAGTATTAGAAGCAAAAACAAGATTAACTCATACGGAAAGAGATGATTTATATACAGACCGTGTTAATCCAATTGCTTCATTCCCTTCACAAGGTGTAGTAGTGTTTGGACAAAAAACTCTACAAGGTAAACCATCAGCACTTGATAGAATCAATGTAAGAAGACTGTTAATCAGACTTCGTAAGTTCATTGCAAGTTCTTCAAGATACTTAGTGTTCGAACAAAACACAGCAGCAACAAGAAACAGATTCTTAGGAATAGTTAATCCATTCTTAGAATCAGTTCAAGCTAATAGTGGATTGTCAGCATTTAAAGTAGTGATGGATGATAGTAACAACACACCAGATGTTGTGGATAGAAATCAAATGGTAGGACAAATCTTTATTCAACCTACAAGAACTGCTGAGTTCATTGTGTTGGATTTTGTAATCCAACCTACAGGAGCAGCTTTTCCTGAGTAATTTTGATTTGGAAAAATGACCTAAAAAGAAAAGCCCCAATTTCGGTTGGGGTTTTTCATGTCCAAAATATTTTTTTTGTTTTTAATTTTCCAAAACTGAGGAAAAAAGTAAAAAGTCGGGTTTACTCAATTTGTTTTTGGGGGAATTTTTTTCTCTATAGAAAAACTTCTAAAAAACTTCGAATAATCAATATAAATTATTGTTGTGTATTTACATATTTTTTAGGTTTATGATATTTATTAATGAATTAGATAACGGCAAAACTATTAGGAGAATATAATGGCCGAAGTATTAGCAGCTGACGAAATATTTTTTACCCCGTTTGAACCTAAAACAAAAAATAGGTTCATCATGTATATAGATGGGATTCCAAGTTATTTTGTAAAAACAGCAAACAGACCACAAATAACTTTTGAAGAAGTTGAATTAAATCATATCAATGTAAAAAGATATGTTAAAGGTAAAGGTACTTGGGAACCTTTAGAAATTACTTTGTATGACCCAATTGTTCCAAGTGGAGCACAAGCCGTTATGGAATGGGTTAGATTACATCATGAATCAGTAACAGGTCGTGATGGATACTCAGATTTTTATAAGAAAGAGATTAAATTTAATCTTTTAGGTCCAGTTGGAGACAAAGTTGAAGAATGGGAATTAAAAGGTGCGTTTATACAAACTGCTAACTTTAATGATTTAGATTTTGCTAATGGAACGGATGTAGCTGATATCAGTTTAACACTTCGTTACGATTACGCAGTTCTATCATTCTAATAGGGGAAAACAATGGGATTTATTGAAATATTCAAAGATGATAACGATTACAATGAAAAATCAATTATAGGTTTCGGAGCATTTGCAACAATGGTATTGTTTGCATTGGTGGATTTAGGTACAGGTATTGCTGGAAAGGAACTCGTGATTAATGATGTTGTTTATAATTCATTTGTCTTTGTAACATTAGGTTCTTTTGGAATTGCAGGAGCAGAGAAAGTACTTGGACCGAAAAAATAATTTACATTTTCAGTAATTTACAAGATAGTTATATAATATATGGTTTTAAATTCAAATTATTTCATAGGAGATAAACATGGCTGATAATCAGTACGCGTTTCCTACTGAAGTTCTGTCTTTACCTTCAAAAGGATTACTATATCCTAAAGATAGTCCATTAAGTAGTGGAACAATAGAAGTCAAATACATGACTGCAAAAGAAGAGGATATTTTAACATCAACAAACTTAATTGAAAAGGGATTAGTGATTGATAAACTTTTATCAAGTGTTATTGCTGACCCTAAAGTAAAATTAGATGATTTGTTGATAGGTGATAAAAATGCACTGATGTTAGGAACTCGTGTATTGGGATATGGTAAAGATTACGAGGTTACCATTGAAGACCCTGATACAGGTCTTGATGTAGAACATACATTTGACTTAACAAAGTTAGAACACAAAAAGGTTGATGCAAAAACTTTAAAGGGTGGTGAAAACAAATTTTCATTTACATTACCTAATTCTAAACGAGTTATTGAGTTCAAATTACTTACACATAAGGATGAACGAAACATAGATTCAGATTTAAAGGGACTTGAAAAAATCAGTAAAGTTACTGGTGTTCAGAGTCAACTTACAACAAGATTAAAACACCAAATCATTTCAGTAGATGGTGAAACTGATAAAAAGTTTATTAGTAATTTTGTTGATAATGAATTTTTAGCACTTGATACTAAAGAATTTCGTAATTATCATAATTCAATTCAACCTGATATAATATTTGAACAAGAATATACGAATGAATTAGGAGAATCCCACACGGTCAATATACCGATAGGGATACGATTTTTTTGGCCTGAGAGCTAAAGATAAAACTTACATTCACGACCAAATTCACAATTTAATTTATCATGGTGAAGGATTCACTTTCACCGAGGCTTATTCTATGCCTATCTACTTACGAAGATATTATATTAACAAATTAATAGAAACTCGTAAGGAAGAAAATAAACAATCTCAAAAATCTCAAATGCCACATGAGAGATTCAAAAAATCTTAGAATTTGATATTTATTAATGGTTAAACACATTTAATTTTAAGGAAGATTTTAATGAAATTCAAACTTACAGAAAATTCACAGAAGTTGGTAAAAAAGTTACATAAAGAAGGTTTGTTATCATCTTTTATAAGTTCTCTTCAAAACTCTATTAGAAAGCAATCTGATAAGGAGATGGAAAAGATAATAAAAAAACATGGTAGACAACACGCTAAACTTATAAAACAGATAAAGACCGACCCTGATGCAGTAGCTGCATACCTTATTAAAAAATATGCTTAACCAACTTATAATTTAATTATTCAGTTAAAATAAACAAGAGAGATAGCCAAAAATGGCAAGTGCAAATATAGACCCAAAACAATATCAACATATCCTGGATTTAACAGAAAAAAGAAAAAAATTAGAAACTTCTATTAAAGAAGATATGGAAAAGGGTGCCAAATTATCAGGTGTTGCCTACGAAAATCATAAGAAGACATTGAAGAGTAGAGGTGAAGAGCTTAAGGCACTAAAAAAACAAATTGATGCTGTAGATTCACTTGTTGACTCTGAAGAGGCAAGAGAACGAATAACAGAGAAAGATAAGCTTCAGAAGTTGGATATAGAGGGTTTATTAAAAGACCAAAAGAAAATAGCCGAAGCATTGAAAAAATTAGATATAAATAAAGCTAAGTTATCTTCAAAAGAATTACAGAAACAAAAAGAGTCACTTCTTACCGCAGGTGTAAATTTGGATAAAAATCTCGATGCTGCAAATGCTATTCAAACACAGGTTCAGTTACAAGATAAACTTGCTGGTTTGATAGGTCAAAGTTCAGCTGGTATGACAGGTTTAGCTCAACAAGCAAAATTATTCGTTATAGCTATGGCAAAAAATCCAATCGTACTTATGTTGGCTGGTTTAGTTGCAGTTGGTAAACTATTAATGAGCCAATTTAATTTAGTAAAAACTATTAATAAAGAGATGGGTGTTGGTGCATTCCAAGCAAAAACAATGGGTGATGAATTCAGATTAACAAATGATGCCTTAAAGTTGATAGGTCAGGATGCTGTAGGGATTATGGGTGAACTACAAACTCAATTTGGAGATTTGGATAAAGTAACACCAACGATGGTTGCTGAAATTGGTGTAATGTCAACTTTCTTAGGTGCTTCAAGTGAACATCTTGTACAAGTAACAGGAATGGTTGAAAGATTAGGTAATGATTCTAAAGATGCTGGAATGAATACCATTAAATTTGCTTCAGCACTAGCAGAATCAAATAAAGTAGCTCCTGGTAAAGTATTAGCAGATATTGCGGAGAATAGTAAATTATTTGCAGAGTTTGGTCAAGATGGTGGAGAAAATATTGCAAGGGCAGCAGTTGCAGCAAGAAGACTTGGATTAGATTTAGGTTCAGTTGCAGCAATTGCTGATTCATTATTAGATTTTGAAACTTCTATTGGTAGTGAGATGGAAGCCTCAATGTTAATTGGTAAACAATTAAACTTCAATAAGGCAAGAGAACTTGCATTAAGTGGTGATTTAGTGGGTGCAGCACAAGATGTTGTATCACAAATCGGTGGACAAGCAGAATTAGAACAAATGAATGTTATACAGAGAAGAGCTTTAGCCGATAGTATTGGAGTTAGTGTTGAAGAGTTAAGTAGATTGGCAGGTGGTAAGATGACCTTAGAGGACCCGGCCGAAGATGTTCAAGAAAGACTTAATAAGGCTCATGGTGGAACACAAGCTGCAATGACAGTTCTTGGAACTAAGGTGGATGCTTTAAAGGTTGCTGTAATCGCATTGACAGCTATCATGGGAGTAAGTGCCGTTATGAAAGGTGCTAATATGTTCAAGGGTAAGGGTAACATATTCAGAGGCACTCGTGTTGCAAAATCTACTGGAATGTTAGATAAAACTAAAGGATTAGGTAGGGCAATAAACACATCAAGAGTTGGTGGTGCATTTTTTGGACAACCAAAAACTGGATTAGGTAAAGCTGCATTTGGACAAGCTGGTAAGGGAGCACTGAAAAGAATTCCAGGAGTATCAGCATTATTTGGTGGATTAAGTATTGCAGGTGGTATTAAAGATTTAAAGGCTGGTGATAAACAAAAAGGTGGTAAAAATATTGGACAAGGTGCTGGTGCAATTGTAGGTGGAGCATTAGGAACTTTCTTAGGTCCAGTTGGAACAATGGTTGGTTCTGCAGTTGGTGGCTGGGTAGGTGGAAAACTTGGTGGAGCTATTGGTAAGTGGAGAGAAAACGCAGCAAAGAAAAAGGCAGCAGAGGAAGAGTTCCAAAAAACTCAAGAAAATTTAGGTTTAACCAAGAAAGAAGAAAGTGAAACATTAATAGAACAAAATGAAGAAGTGAAAACTTTATTGGGACGATTAATTACAGCAACTGAAAATGTAGGTAAAAATGTTGCAACTCATGTAACTAAGGAATAATAATGATAGAACAATTAACAGATATCAGTAGTTTTGATTGGAAGAAAGTAGGTAAAACACGAGATGATGGTGGTAATTTACCTTCAAATGAAAATCCATCAGTTTCATTAGAAAATCAAGATATCGATGGACAACATAAAAAGTTTGGTGGAAATAAATCATTACGAGGGGATAATAATTTAGGATTTGACCAACCATTTATCATTAAAGAGATTGGTGATAGATATGATTCACTTGGATTTGATGATGGTATCTTTAGAGGTGGTGCTGCATTAAATCTCATTAGAGTTGCTGAAGATGTTACAAGATTTGCTAAGTGGACACTTACACCAAAAGGAATTATTTGGAATTTAAAACAGGTATTATTACAACAACAAAATGCAATAAAAGAAAATAGATTTTATAATCCATTAGGAGTAGTTGGTTCAATTGTACCAGCAATTCATTTATCAAGAACTATGGGTGGTGGTGGATTTAATCCATTAGTTGAACCAGAATATCCATCTGATAGTAATAAAGATAGATTAAAAAGATTACAAGAAGAATTGTTTCCAGCAAAAGAACCTACAGGTAAACCTACAGGTAAAACTAATTTTCAGAGATTTTTAGATACTGCTTCAAATCTACTTGGGTTAAATAATGAACACTTTACAAAACCTACAAGATATGTGAAAAGTGATAAAAATTGGGAAGGTGGAGAGTTAAAACCAGAAGGTAACTTAATAACACAAAGAAGTGAATTAGAAACATTTAAAACTGAAAAGTTTGGACAAAGTAATATAAGTCCTTCAGATGCATCAGCAGAAGGATATGAAACAATACAAACTATAGATGTTGCAGTAGGAGAGAATGTAAAGAAGAAAGTAGATGCAAAAACTTATAATCTTGGTAAAGGAAAGGTAAAAACATCTGATGAAGGAAAACTTTATAGTGTTGGTGTAAGTAATCAATTACAAGTTCCATATCATGGAACATTTGCAAATCTAAAAGAAGATAACTTACCAAAAGATTTTATAAAATTTAGAATTAGAGATGCTGTAAATGGTAAGTGGTTAATCTTTCCTGCATATCTTGGTGGTATAACCGATTCAATCTCACCAAGTTATAATGTAGAACAATATCTTGGAAGACCAGACCAAATTCATGTATATGGTGGAACCACAAGAAATGTAAGTTTTGATTTTAAAGTTGCAGCAATGACCAAACAAGAGATACCAATCATCCAAGAGAAAATGAATTATTTAGTTGGATTAGGATATCCAACATATAAGAAAATGTTTACAGGTGATGATGAGGCAAGACCAGTAGCACCATTTGTATATTTAACACTTGGTGATTTATTTCATAATTCACCAGGATAT
>CEUX01047885.1_pt1 | contig 14994 bp, 35 predicted proteins | sample 531361 | NCBI WGS metagenome assembly CEUX01 (sample SAMEA2622736, study PRJEB7988) | marine metagenome | isolation source: saline water (ENVO:00002010), including
TTGGCTTTAGGATTGTTAAAAACAAAGGCACTTTCAAAATCATCATAAGTATAATCCAATTCCATACCCATAAGATATAATTCATAATCTCTACTAACTAATAACATATTATCAATAATCATATCTTCTCTTTGTTCTTCATCTGAAAAAGACCATTCATAATTAAAACCAGCACAACCACCACCTTTAACATCAAGTCTAACAAATTTCTTATTGTGTTTCTTTTTTAATTCACTCAATCTTTTATATGCGTTATCTAATATTGTTATCATTAATTTGGCGTAGAAGTTTCTGCTCCAGCTACTCCTGCTGGGTCTGTGTGTGTATGTTTTGTAAGTTTAATTTTACCTGCGGTTACTTCTGAGCCTGTTGCCGTACCTGTCTTAGTCATAACACCTGTTACAGTTTCAGTAGAAGTACCTTTTACATTTTCTATTTTGTTTCCGTCAACTTGTACATTCCAATTACCTTTTATGTGTGTATTACAATCTGAATCAATAGTAAGATTACATTTACCTTTTATATAAGCATAGTCATCGCCTAGTGTAATATTATAATTATCTTTAACGACTCTAATTACTTTGTTTCCGTCTTTATCTATTACATAAAAGGTACCAGACTTATGTTGTTCTTGTATTCTTTCTGCACCTTCTGAGTCATCGTATTCTTTGAAGTGACCACTCTCGGTTTCAAATACTCTGTTATATGGATACACAGGTTTGGCTGTGTTATCTGGCTCACTCCAAGTATCATCTGAGTTTGCTATTGTAATATCTTTAGATTGATTTTCTGTATTATCGAATACAACACCTTGAGCAAGATCAGATAAATCTGATACTCCAGCAGTTAAAGGATACTTACCATTAGGATCGTTAAACCCTTTTGTTGTATCTGCTAAGTTTGTAGGTTTGCCTGGTATTGTTCCTATAATCATAGGTTGTTGTTTTGTTTCTATATCCATAAAGAAACCTACAACCCATGTGCCTTCCATTAGAAAAGGAGTAATACCTTTTCCACTATTAGCAGTTGATGTTGTTGGTTGCATAACTGTCGCCCATGGCAAGTCTGCCGTTGGAAGATCGACTAAGTTATCTGTATGAAATGAAGCACAACGAACTTTAACTCTGCCTAGTTTACTTGGATCGTTTCTATCTTCTACGACTCCTATAAACCAAACAAATCCGTCTAGACCCATGTGTGTTTTTGTACTCATACTATTATTTATAGTACTGTTTTAATTCTGGTATGTTATCTTGTAAATTAAATCCCCTATGCTTATTCATCTTTTCCATTTCAATAATTGCTTGAGACATGGTATAATTTTGCTTCGGGTCTTGAGCCCTAGACTTATAATCTAAGGGTGAGCATTGGTATCTGGTTTGGTATTGATTGAATATATCCTCTGGTAATATATCACAAGAAACATACTTAGGCATGATTGCCCAATTGTGAAATACTATCTTATCAATAAACTCTCTATCTTTAAAGTACCAATATATCTCTTCTAGATGAAAAAAATTATATAAACTTATTGTTGCTCCTATTTGAATTTTGTTACCTGTCTCATGATAGTACTGCTCCATAGTCTCTACTGTCTTTAGAAAGTTGCCTCCTCGTATCCAATCATATACTTTACCAATGCCATCGATGCTTGCAAACAGTTTTAAGTTGGGAATTTTTTTAATGATACTCATGGACTCTGGTGTAATTGTATGCATATTTGATACAATACTTACATTACAATTAGGATTTACTTCAGAAAGTTTATTTAAAATACGAATATTTCTTACATCGGCGAACGGCTCACCGCCTTTTATTTCCAAATAATTCAATCCATAAAGAACTTTTTCTATTTTTTCTACTGCTGAATCTGAAACTTTTGTTAAAGGATACACTTTTCTACCGAACTTTTCATCTAGTTTTGCCCATTTGTTACTAAAAAAAGAACTACAAGTCGAACAATCTGCGTTACAAATATTGCTTAAAGTATATTCTAGATACCGAATTGGTGCATCTATACCTTGTTCTCTTGCAAGAGAATCTATTTTTTCATTGGGAAATTTATAGTATTGATTGATCCTTTGGCGAAATGTTTCATGACCTAATGCCTCATTGTACACACAAAGTTTACAAGGATGAAGTGTTTCTATGTTTCCTTTGTTTAATTCTGTTCGAAAGTAATCCATTACTTTAGAATTGTAAAAGGATTCTAAGTCTTCTATGTCATTGATATGTCCTAAAGAATCTTTTTGACTATGACAACATAGAACAACATCGCCCGTAGTCTGTAAGTATAAGCCAGTGAAAGGTACTTTACATGTTATCATAATTTGTATTAACCAAATTACCTGCTACCATTATTCGTTCACCATCTACTTCTTTAACTTCATGTTGTATCCAGCCAGGAAATAAAACTAGATCGCCGACCTTTGGATTGTATTCATAGTTTGCAGTAGGAAAAGTAATAGGTGCTGGAGTATCAGGCATCTTTATATAATAAGAGAAAGCAAATTGATGTGGCCAATGAGAATGTCTCTTAGTACTCTCACCTGGTCTGTATCGTACTCCCCAACAATCTATACACTTAAATGTACAGTTGGCCATCTTCGTTGTGATCTGTTCTGCTAATCGACAAGCTTTGTTTGCAATCCAATTGTAACTATCAAACTTGTTATGTAGTTTCCAATCCGTCATTGGTGCCTCTACATTTGATCTAATAATTGCCCCAACATTTTCTAGTGTGGTCAACTCCATGTCTATATGATAGTCAACTGTTTGGCCTGTATGTCGTGTGATTGTATTTTGCTTTGCCTCATTCAGTACATTACGAATTGCAAAGGGGTATGTCTCAACAACTTCAATATGATCTTTACTCTTAATAAAATCTTTTAGTTTCATAATATACTCCGTATTTAGTATATACAAAAAACCCGCCCCATAACATCAGAGTTTTTTTCGCTCGTGCTGAAAATGGGAATCGGGTTATTCGTAAATCTTTTGTGTCGTCTCTACTGATCCATTAGATAGTGTAACAAGTGTGTACATATATTTCTTTTCAATCTTTGTATCATAGACTATCTCATCGTAACAAACTTTACGCACTTGAACATCGCCTAACATTAGACCAGAGATTGCTCCTAGAAATGCATGTTCGGAGTCTATCATTGATCCAGCAATTGCTAGTATGATTGCCTTTGCGAACGCATCGTCATTGTTCGTCACTTCTTTACATACATACTCACGACCAACTTCCGTCTTTACTTCTACATTTGCATATATCTTTTCCGAACGAATTACTTTCCACTCATCCGCTAATACACTTGTTGTTGTAATAAGTAATGGAATTATAATGTAAAAGAATATTAAAAACTTACGCATATTATAACTCCGATCTTAATATATGTTTACGCAATTCTTTAACAAAGAACTCTATCTTATCAATATACTCAATTAAAGTTTTGTCCGTAATATATTTACTTTGATCTTTTAGTTTATCGTACTCACGCAAAGATAGTGTAACAGTACTACTTTCATTTTCGTATGACATATCGTCTGCATGTTCTTGCGAAGTCTCATACATTCGTTTTTCTTTATCCGCCATTATATTAACTCCCTCATATTTGTTTCCATTGTTTTTTGAAGATGTACTTTTGCAATGTCTGCTCCCCACCTTCCGAATTTCTTATAACATTTCTTTCTTAGTTGTAAGGTTGTAGGAAGATCATACAACATTGCTTTAGATGTACACTTCTTTTTTATTTCATTATTGATATATTCAATAACTGTTTTTTCAAAATTATCCATATACAGTATACCTCAAGTTATCCAATAAAGATTTAACTAGTAATCTTTTTGCACGAGCAATTCTTGCGTCAAATCTTTTTTTTAACACAATTGCTTTTTTTAAGTTATAGTTTTTCATAAGTTATTAACCTCTCTTTTATTAGTATAGAATACACCAATATGCATCTATTGTCAACCCCTAATAACCCCTATATTTCCTAGACTTTTTGGGGGCAGCCTGGGAGAACATTTAGCGAACATCTAATACTTACGGAAATTTTTTCTTATGAATGGTGGGCTCCGAATCGCTTAGGATTGACGGGGTACCCTTTAGTATATCTTATGAACGCTTGATATACATTGGTATCATTACTTTACTTTATAGATTACAAGCGGCCACCTCATTATAAGGCACACCCGTCCGAGTCAAATATATGATATGGTGATTAGAGTACCTCGCAGCTATAATGAAACTTCCACCCCACACTCAGTTTTGAGAACTTTCAGCGAATGCCTATGTGGGCCACAACATCCTTAATTCAAGAATACTGCGAGGTACAATCGAGTCAATTTAATAATACTATAATGTGCTCGATGTTGTTATACTAACACTATTTGGGAGTTTTGTCAAGGCCTTTTTTGATAAAGTCTTTCAGTGGCTTAGAGAGTTTCTCTTTAGGTATACGCTTGCCTATAGCTATATCCTTTGCTTCGTGAGCTTGACGAATGCGCTTCATCTCTGCCCAGTACTTCGGAGATTTGTATTCAAATGTCATATATGTTACTTAGTATACCCTATACTCTGAGACTCCTCAAAATCATTATACAGGTTTATACAAATGATGTCAAGGGTTAATTTGGCCACACACCAAAATAGTTTTCCATCTCAGGGTCTGGGGCAACGTATCCTTCTCCCAGCACACCTGGGCAAGCTAAGGCTGGCTTGTGCATACGGCGGCGCCCGTCCTGTGCGTCTCCTGTTTTACTCTCCGTGTGTGCTGAAAAATTGCCGAGTGGCCGTGGATTTTAAAGGCAACAACCTACTCTTTTTTGGTATCTTATCCGATTTCTTCCGATTTCTCTATTTGTCCGAAATGTTTAAGAGTATTGTGCTTTACTCCTAGTCCTATTGCAATAACGATACTCAGTAGAAAGAACAATATCAGTCCTTTAATCATACTGGGTCTCTTCCTTATATCCGATACAATCGCATTTATCACATGTACAAGGGCCACCATTATCTAACTCATTACTAGGAACATGCATTTCACTATCGCAATGACAGTCACAATGACAAGCGTTACAAGTTCTACTCATGGGTTACTTCCTTTATGTCTCTGTATGGGGTACTTCTGAACATCCAAATTTGATGTATATTTGGTGTAGATTGATTTCTTCTGGTCCTATTTGAATTGACTTTAATTTACTCTCTTCATATCCTTTTATCATACAATCATAGTAATTGTCAAATGATGTTGGATATTGAAACGCAGGTAAGCAATCACCAGCTACGGCACTACATATCACTAATGTTAGAAGCACTTTCATATTTACTATTTAGTAAATTAGTGATTATTTCTCTACATTCCTTTGCAATTGTCCTATGTTCTTTCTGCGTATCTGACCCTGTGCGTATATCAAAGTAATGCAACCATGAACGCAATGTACCATTCATATACAGTCTGCTTTTAGTTAGACCTTCTGGTAGAACAGCTCTTGCTTGTTCCTTGGCGATACCTTTGTCGATGGCCCATTCGTACGCCTTTTGTGCTGTGTTTAATACTCCTAGTTGCTTTCTACGCCATTCGTCTATTAAATCCATATAGCCCGAATTGAGCGCCGTGTTCGGATCGGATTCTATCTCTATACTGTTTTGCCGATTTGATCTATCTTGTAACCTTGTTTCTCTTATTGTAAATTCATCTTTGAGTAACTTAGGCTCTGCGTATCTCTGACTAAACTCTTGAAATGTAAATGATCTATGGCGTAATATTTGTCTTGCGATATCTCTTGTTGTATTGATCTCTAAACATATGGATACCATTTCAAATGGCGACCAATGCTTATGTTCTTTTAGATAGTTGATTAATTTCTGCGATGTTTCCTTATTTTGTTGATTGCCTGGATTTGATACCCTGGCGCAATATGCGACAATATCCGATAAACTGTCTTTACCATTCTGCGTATAGGATACTAACTTAACATTACTCATATGTTCTACCTTTGTTCTTTTTTATGTAATCTATTACTCGTTCTGCGATAACTTCATTATCTTGTAAATTTCCCATGATACTATTGCATGGTTGACATATGATTCCACGAAATAGACCCGTCTTATAGTCATGATCGTAAACCCATACTGTTTTCTTCATAGTACCTTGAAATAGTCTGTATTCTAGTAATATCGTTTCTTCCGTTCTGCGACAGCATTCACACTCATGATCGTTAGGAATAGGGCCGACTTGTTTCTTGATTATTGCTACTTGTTTTGTCGCAATCTTATCGCAAGCCTTACAGTAGTTCTTATATTCCTTTTCACCATTCTTATTAAATGACCTATGTGCAAACTCTGACTTATGCTTTGTCTCATCGCATCTGCGACAAGTCTTTGTCTCTATCTTACTATCTGATAATTCATCAAATAGTGGGTGAATTGCGTAAACTGTTCTCATTATCTTTATCTAATCTGTCATTTGGTGTCTGTTGTCTTTTTGGTTGTTGATCTCCAACCATATTAGTTTTCTTACATCCTACTTGCATATACAATACAGAATCCCCTAGTTCATTTCTTGTCCACTTTTCTTTTGCTACTGCCTCTATTTGACATTCTTGATATGAATTAAAAACTCTATGTGGGTTTTCATATAAAGTGCTACATTCTGTCATAGTTGTAAAACACACTATTAAAAACATTTCAAACATTTCTTTTTACTCCTTATAGACCTAATGCTAGTCTTGCTTCTTCACTCATCATTTCTCTGGTAAATGGTGGTGTATGTGTAACCACAACCTTCACTTTACCAATACCCTTTACTCGTTCTACAGCTTCCTTAATATTTTTACTTATTTCATCTGCCATAGGACAAAACATAGATGTTAATGTATGGGTAATGGTAACATCTTTATCTTTAATGTCAATGTCATATACTAATCCTAAATTGAAAATATCAATTGACGGCATTTCGGGGTCATAAACTGTTTTCAATTCTTTAATAATTTCTTCTTTCATTCCTTATAGACCTAATGCCTTTATAATTTCTGTTTTATTTATTGGTAATCGTTTACCTGTCTTTAACCATTCCGTTATTTGTTCAAAGGCAAACGATGCATCTTCATAACCGTTATATTCTAATTGTTTGCCTGCATCTTTAAAAAACTTAAATACTTCCATTTCGCTATATGATTCTAATTCGTATAACTTAGTCGTTATTGACTTGTTCATGATTGGCTCCTGCTTTCTTTTTTACATTCTTTTCGAAATTGGGGCCACCGAAAAAAGCCAATAGACATAAAAGTATTATTAATATACCTGTAAAATGATATTGTGTCATGTTTATTCCTTATATTAATTTTATTCATATTTATCTCTATTTGATTTTCTTTTTCATAGCCCATCTTGTCTTAGATACCCTTTGTTTAAATGTAATACCATCTAGATGATCTAATTCATGTTGAAAACATTTTGATTCTATACCATCTAGAATTGTTCTTTGTTTTCCACCTTTAACTGTTTCATATTCAACTTCTACTAATCTAGGTCTTTTTACCTTTACTAATATTCCTTTAAATGATAAACAACCTTCTTCATCTACCATTGTTTGCTCAGAAGATTTTATGATTGTAGGATTCCATATAACACTAGGAGTCTTAAAATGTCTAAAGTACCTATGTCCTATACAGAAAAATCTTACAAGATAACCTAATTGATTTGCAGCCAAACCAATACCACCATTCTTTATCATAGTGTATTTGACTTCTGTTTCAAATCTATCAATATCATCATCAGGCAAATCTAAAGTAAAATCTGTTATGTTTGTCTTCTTTGCCTTTTGTGTTAATGTATCATGTGGCCATTGATATATTTTCATTTCTTGAGCTGTCCATTTAGGTCCTAATATTTCATTCATAGTAAATACGCTTTCATTAATCCCATTATTAATATTACAACCAAAACACCATTTAATGTAATCAATGCTCTATCATGCCATAACATTCCTACTGCAAACCAACCCATTGTTCCAAATACACTAAACCATAAATCCCACATAGGTAATACGCCTGTTGATCTACAAGCTACTGCCGATAGTATTAGCAAAGATGATATCCATTTGATATACCAAGATAAATCATATTTTGGTGTTACTTTAGTAAATTGTTTCCATTCCATTATTTAATTACCCTATACAGTATATAACAGATTATTGCCATTACAATCAAACCTGTAAATAATAATCCTAATCCGTATCCTATTGTCATTCGTTATAACTTAACACATACCATTTAATACCTAATTGCTTTACTGCGTCTAGTATATCTAACAGTTCTTCTTTATGAAAGCTATGTGTTACTACTGCCTTTCCTTGTTTATAGCATATTATAGTCATTTAATTCTTTTGCTATTAGTTCATGTGCTTTTGCATTTGGGTGTGTATCAGTTTTACTTATTCTATAACTGTCACCCATTTTATCTCTTAAAAATGATTTAACATTATGGCCGCCCATATGTTTACCAACAGGCCAACCCCAATAACATTTGTCATCTATTAAATCAAATAAAGGATGTTCTACAAAATATTTGAAATATGGTAATTCTTTAAATTCTATTTTGTGAAGCATATCTTGAAATATAATTGGCTCAAATATAGATGCCATTGTATATGGTATCTTATGTTTATTTAAAAATAGTTGTGTTGTGTATATGATATTCATATTTAAATCTATAATATCATTTTGATTTTTGATTATATGAATCCAATCTTTAGAAGTATTATTGATAATAAAATCTCTATCCCAATCTGACCACATAACATAAACATGTTTGATATCACCAATATTGCTCATAACAGATTTCATTAATCTATTAAAGATCATAAGGTTACCTGATCCACTCTTTGCTGTATTGACTACTTGACAACCTATTCTATCACCAATGATATCAGGCCATATCTTAAAATCATAAGCTGGATAATCTTTATCTGTAAAACTACAACCTTCAAATATTATCTTCATCTTATATCCTTAATAAAAATCATCTTCTTATTCTCACCTGTAGGTTTCACATACAATTCTTTTAGTTCATCCTTATTATGCCATTTCATTGATAACGATTTATGTTTGGGTAAACCAGCTGTCTCGCCTATCATTTTCCAATTATCTGCTTTATATACTGCACCATTATTACCACCTGCAACAAAAGTAATAAGATATTTTAACTCATCATTATATTTTTGTTTCCAATGTAATGGTGCTTGTCTTCTTAATTCTTTTAGTATCTGAGTTCCAGCATTCTTAATCTTTTCTCTCATACAGAAACGCCAGTTATTAGCAAAACTATTAAAGTTATTTTTATATTCTTTTATTGTCATATCAATATGTCTTAGTATATCCTTTGGTGGTGGATAAACAGAAGAGCCTATTCCAATCATGCCCACAGGTTTACCTTCATTAAAAACAACCCAATCAATTCTTCTCCCAACCGAAGATGTTGATGGTACATAACTATGAAAGTTTTGTATTGTCTCTTTAACAAATCGTTTACCAATGTCATCATTTACCACATTTAATTCTATCATAATTCTGGTGCCCCTTGTCCGATTCGAACAGACGACCTACTGATTACAAATCAGTTGCTCTACCAACTGAGCTAAAGGGGCGTCTATTCTCTTTGATCTTCATTAAAAGATTCCATTAATTTACAAAACTCATTATTAAAACCCATTTCTTTTATTAGTTCTAAATTCTTTGGAAAACATTTTCCACCCCAACCTTTTTTACCATCTGGCCCAGGCACATCCCAATGGTCATTTATCCACATTCTCTCATCTGCACCTATAACACTTTTTAATTGTTCATAGTCTAGGCCTTCTGCTTTACATAGATTGTATAACATATTAGCATATGTTACCTTTTGAATAAAATAGATATTAGTTGAAATCTTCATTAAAGCCGCATATACATTTGTTGTATAGTGAAAATCTTTGAATATAGTCGCACTAGCAAGGGCGTTAAACTGGTCATTATTCCCACCCACCACATTCGTCTTAGGATTGACTGAATCGTACTCAGCATGTCGCTCTGTTAGAAATTCAGGCCATACAGCGAAGTTTGTACCTCTTACTATATTAAATGGAATAGTAGATCGTATGTAAGTATATTTGTGATCTGATAGTTGATCCACATAGTTTTTTACTATATGAGTAGGTGTACAGATAAAGATTATATCTGCGATTTTGTATGAAGACTTATAACCCTGCTCTGGGTCATGTATTAAAACTGTATGATGTTTTTGAATTGTTCTATGAGTTGCTTTTCCCACAATCCCATAACCAATAATAGCAATTTTCAATTTATTCATAATCTATTCATATGTAGTTGTTTCGACATTACCTGCTCTTCTAACAACTCTTCTAGCTCCTTGTTCATTTGTAACCGTAGTATCAATTGGTTGACCTCTAAGTGATTTTTGATCTTCTGCGACTTTTGCTCTTTGATTTCTATGTCTAGTTTGTAATGATTGATATCTTCTTCTCATTTTAACTAACTCATCAACCTTCTTATTCTTCATTTCAATACTGCGAGTCCTAAATGATATATTTGCACTTACTAATAATAATACTGCCAATGGATCAAATACAAATATGAATATAATGATAAGACCTCTTACTGCCTCATCTAACATATCTCTTGCTTTATCTTCACCATATACTAATTCTGCAATGTATTTTAATGGACCAACATCTGCCTCTAATATTGCAACTGATTTTTCTAATTCAAATTTTTCATTGTTTAAATTAGTAATCTCATTCATTGCCGTTTTAATGATAAGATTTAATTCGTCTCTTTCTTCTTTCTGCTTTCTTCTTTCTTTAAGTCCTTTACTAACTCGTTCTCTATCAATATAAACATCCATTACCTCATCTAATTGATTAATGGTTGCTTCTGCTCTTGATATGATCTTCTCTTGTTGTTCTATCTGTTTATCTATTTGTACAATTTGAAGATTGTTAGATGCATTTGGTTTGATTTGATCTAGGTGTGCTTTTGATAAGAATCCAAATATACCTATGGATGTTATAAAGATTAAAACTATAACTGCAATAAACAGGTAAACCTTTAGTGTATATCCAAGTAGTTTATTTCGCCAATTCTGATATAACCAAGATGCCGTAACTAATTTACCGACTTCTAAGGCACCGCCCATTATTGCAATCTGCATTGCAGCCCCACTAAAAATTGCCATGAGTCCTACAATACTATAATATGCAGCCACGACAGATATACCTATAGCTGTAATGAATGTTAGTAATGCCAAAAACATTTAAATCCTATCTATACTTTTTTTGAAACCATCTAAGAAATGGTTTGTCTTCAAAATATTCTGCGATTAGTTCAGGCGATACTTGATCTGTTTTTATACAAGTTGCAATATCTTCATATTCAGATTTTTTTATAGGAATATACTTGTCAGTTTTATTCTTTTGCTTCGATGCCATAAACTATTCTCTCTTTTTATTCTTTTGTTAACACATATTTTAACACACTCGTTGATGGGTCAAAATCTATCTTAGTACATGATGTTGATACTATAAAAATAAACAACAATAAAAATGTCACTTGAACAATATTTAAATTCATCATTAGTTATTATTTATCTTTCTGAATCCGACATTATCAACCAAATATAATTCGTTATTGATGTGCATTCTATCGCCCACAGAGGTGCTTCTTACTGCATCTACATTTACAGTTTTTTCTACATCTTTACTATTCCACCAACCATCGTCAATGTTTTGTGTTAACATATATGCTTTTTCTAATTGCTCTTTAATTGATAAGTCTTTATCAACATAAACCTTTGCTACTTTTCCACCGCCTTTAAATGCTTTGTGTTCAACAACAATCATTTGTTTGTTGGTAAGTTTATCAAAATTAAGTTCTAATTGCTCAATCATCTAAATCAAACTCCTCGTCTAATAGTTCTGGCATTTCTTTATCTGCTAAATCTTCATCTAACAAATCATTTATTTCATCTTCGTCCATTTAACATCCCCTTGGTTGTTTTATTTTTAATTCTAAATTTTTTAATATATCTTCGCCTGTCTTCTGCAATGCTAAGATATTATTATCTCTCTTTGCCAAATACTCTTTAAATTGATCTAGATAATCTATTGCGTCTCTTAGATCACCATCGTCAATTGTATCTTTAATCATATCAATAGTATCTGGTATAGTTGTCATACCATTAATTGTTAATTCAGGTGGTTTTTCATATATCTTTACCATTGAAATACATTCGCCATTAAAATTAATATTAACATACCAGGTACCACTATACTTAATGGCCAAAACTCTAATAAATCTTTCCAACCCATTTTCTCTTGTTTCTTTTGTTTCATAATATCTCTTTTTATTTCCATAACTAAATCATGCATTGGCTCACCTTTTTGAAAACTAGGAAACCCCAAATCTCTTTGAAGTGTCACCGTACTATATGCATTTTGTATAGTTTTCTTTTTTAGTTCAACCATTACTTTTTTCACTTAACACTCCTTTTATGACTCTCTTGGTTGTTAACAAATACTCTTATCAATCTTGATACATCAACATGCTCTATTTTAAGTGATTTAGGATGTTTAAAAATAACTACACTATTATTTACATTCAAATATCTTTCTGTTTTGTCTGCAACAATAGCATTTCTATCTAATCCATGATATTCTATTGTATCATTGTTTACAACAATAGCGTCATCTGTATTTTTACGCCAATCGTGTGAAGAATAACCTAGTACATCTTTCATTATTTACCTACTGCACTTTCTGCTTCTAAATTTAAAGCAATATCAACATCTGATTCTTCTTTTTCTTTTTTTAACTTTTGACCTACTTCAACTGCCTCAGCAACTGTCATTTCATCTTTGTATGAATCTATAATAACATTTCCGTCTTCTTCTGAGAAATAATCATCTTCATCATAAGCAACTTTTCCAACATATTGAGTATCACCTGTCTCTGCATAGTTGGCATCAACATAAGAAGTAGCAACTCCTTTATTCTCATCTGTAATAGAAGTCTTTATCTCATCATAGTCTATTCCACCACCGTCAAGAAACAGTTGATCTGCCTCATCTTTATTTTTTGCCAAAACTTCTTGTTCTAATTCTAGAGTATAGTAAGTTTTCTTTTTGTATAGATTTTTTCCTAAATCTTCTTTAGAAAAAAATACATCTGTTTTTACTTCGTTCATAATAACCTCTCCTTTTAGTTGTTATATTTGTGTTGTTTATTTAAATTTTTGTAAGTATATCTTTCTGTCAATTTGGGATTAAAATCCCATTTGAATCCTTGTCTACCATTATATAATTGACCGTAATCATTGAATAATGAATTATCACCTGTAGCAACATCACCAAATACATCATTATAAGTTTGATAGTATTCACTACCAACAATCATTTCAACATCTGTATAACCTGTGAAATTAGCTGCGGTTTCATTAAATTTTTTATCCATAATTTTTTTAACTTTATCTTTTAAACTTTGTGAGTTTAATCTGTTTAAATGTTTTAATGATACATTTCTGAAAATAGTTGAATAGATTGGAAAACCTTCACCTGTCTCAGAGTCAGAATAATATCTAGCATAAACTAGATGTAAAGTTGATTCAGTAGTCATATTATCTTTCATAAATTGCGAAACTTTCTGCATATTTCATATGGCAAAATGATGTTGGTCTATTATAATACACTTTTCCATTGTCAATAGATTTTCCTCTATATTTAAATCTTAATTTTTTAATCTTTTTAGAATACAAATACATTAGTTTAATCCACGCAAGTGGTATATTCTTTGCAAGTGAATTTTCTGCATTTGGCGATTTATACATGTTGATAATATCGTTTCCCATAACTTTTAATTTATCGTAATTATTAGACACTTTTATATCAAAATTGTTATTCACTCAAATACTCCCTTGTTGGACTCAATTTATTCTTCTTTATCATAACAGATAATTGTTTCTTTGTCAATCCATAATCTTTGATTGGATCAAGAGTAAATCTCATACATTCTGATACAAAAGGATCAGTAATGAAAAATCCGTCATCTGAGTCAAATCCAATTTGTCCTTGACATTCATATAATTTGATTTTTTGTTTAGGCATAAACTCCTTTATTTTCAAGATATTCTTCTATAACATCATCAACAGTATTCTCATCGATACCTGTCAATTCAATATTATCAACTGCAAGAATCTTGTTCTTTGCAACAGTAGTGTTATATTCTTTAGTGATTTTAGATAATATAGAATCTACTTCTTTTTCTGCATTATCCCAATAGTATTGTTTTGTTTTTGACATATTAACCTCTCTTTTATATGTCTATAATATACCTTTTTGGGGGGGTAGTCAAGGGTTAAAAAAGGCAATAAAATCAATGGTTTTGGGGGGTATTTATCGTATATTTGTTCCACCAACCCGCTTTTTTCATGGTTTTGTAGTGTTGATTAAACAGTACTACATCTGATTCGTTATGATCTGTCTGGGTTTGTATGGATGAATATCCGAATTTGTGCCTTTTTAGGGGGTGTTCATCATAGAGATATTTGTCGATTCCCTTATGATATTTGACATAATAATAGTCTAGATTGTCTGCAACTTTGGCGTGTATATGAGAATAGTCACCACTCCAAGATACTATGTCACTTGATATCTGCAAGTGATTATTATAGTATTCATTTGATTGCCAACTGCGACTATCACATACAGTTAATTCGTCTGTAAGAAACTTGTTACAATCACCTTTAATAATGACATCTATATCAAAATAAATGTTCCTATAATGTTCTTCTCTGAATCTATCGAACATTAACAACTTATTAAAACAACCATATTCGTCTTCGTAAACATTATCACGAATAACAACATAATCGTCATATACCAAACCAGAGTATTTGTCAATCATGTGTTTGTAATTGTCTTCATACCACTGGTC
>CEUX01016764.1_pt1 | contig 14950 bp, 11 predicted proteins | sample 531361 | NCBI WGS metagenome assembly CEUX01 (sample SAMEA2622736, study PRJEB7988) | marine metagenome | isolation source: saline water (ENVO:00002010), including
TTTTTTTTAAAATGTAAGGCACCTGTAAACCCGTGCCTTCCTGCGGATCTAACCTTTAGCTACCAAGCAATTCAGCAAAAGCCTTGTCAACAGAAGTTCCAGTATTATCCGTGGATTCTGTCGAAGCCTCCGCATCTTCGCCTAGCAAGAACTCGTCTAACATAACCTGAACTTGCTCGGGGCTCTTTCTCTCGAAAAGAGAAGAAAAGTCTGGAATGTTATCAAGCCAATTAGCACTTTGCTCATCCTGTGTTGACAAACTAGAGGGGCGACGGCGAGGTGTAATGTTCGTTTGCGGAAACTGCGCACCTGCGGGCTTTCCATATTGGATAACCAAATCAGTACCTTCATCAACATCTGTGATATCTCCGTAATCCGGGTTTAACACTAAGCTCAAAAGCTCCGCGTACGCCGTCTTACCGAATCCCCAGACGCGGACGCCCTTATCTTCCTCGCCGCGAACGACAACGGGAGCAAAAAAGCGCTGTCGGGCTGATAGGCTCTTGGCTAGCTTGACGCTATCATCCGTACCCTCGTTATATAGCTGGCGTACAAAATTATCCAAAGGACAATCCTCGCCAAAATTTCGCTTTGGACTAAGGAAGCCAGGGTTCTTGCCTACGTTGTAGTGGAACCAAAACTCCTTAAACGGATCACCGTCTGCAGTAGGCACGATACGAATAGTCGACTCGCCATCCGGGGGACGCCAAAAAAGATCCCTATTGCCATTACCCTTGTTTTGCAAGGCCTCATACTTAGCCTTCATCTTTGTCATATCAATACCCATTATAATTCTCCTTTTTGTTAATAGAGTATGTCCGGTTAATCTCCCAGACATCTGATAAACTCAATATAAGCTCCATACTAAAAAAGTAAATAACTATTTCAACTTTCTTCTGATTGGATCAGAGAAGCAAAAAGACTTACATATCCGTAGTTTTGCTCATAATTATTCGAATAGATACCATACGAAACTCTCGTATCATTGACGCCACTTTCCTTCACTTGATTAAGTATTTTTTTAAGAAGTGTACCGTCGCTTTTCAACTGTTCCTTATCTATTGAATAGTAATATAGTATCTCGCGAGGAGTTTGTAAAGGATAAAATAGCTTCTTTTCTCCCGTCTCCAAATTCAATAAGCCAACGGTAGAGAGCCTAGCTGTCTCCAGTGTGTCTGAAAGTGTCCCCATGATTGGATCAGAATTATTGTAGACATTCATCATATGTATTGTGTTGACCAAGACGCTATTAAGATTATCATAATAATCAGTGATCGGAACCTCGCCAATGGCGTCCTCCAATTCAGTATTAGAAATTATAAACATTTTTTTAAAAACTGCTGAACGCGTATACTCCTGCAAGACATTGAAAACGACGCGCTCTTCAAGTTGTTTTGTGTGTGCCAGCAAAGAAACATCTGGCTTTATATAGAGTATATAAACGTCCTTGCTGTTCAATTGTTCTAATATGCGCAAAGAGGCGCCGCTAATTGTACTTCCTCCGCTAACAACAAAGAGGTACGGGGGCTTTGCATCTTTAAAGTACCTCTTCATCGAAGGACAAGAAGCCTCGTACTCCTCATGTGAAGAACACTCCGGAAATTTTTTAAATTTAGTGCCTTTTCGTCTTTTAGTATCTATTCTGTAGATGTTGTATTGGGGGAATTGCGCAAACTTTTCGGCAATATTACAACCCACATTTCCCAGGCCAATTATTGTTTCCATATCAACTCTATTTATTACTAATCTGTAAAGGCGAATCTTTCAGCTGTTGTTTGTTGAGCCACTTTGCAAAAAGATTTGTAAAATTAGGAATCGGATTGTTTCTTCCTAGCGCGCCTAGGCCCGTAGTATATTTTTGTATGTAGCTTCTCAAAAATTGTCTCTCAACATCATCTTCGATGATTTTTGAAAACTCCTGATCAATACCTAGAAGCTCAAGCCATGGCATATTCTTCATTTTTCCGGAATTTATGGCAGTTGGATCAGTGGCTGCATCATATAAATCATTGATCGCCTCAACAGCCGTTGAGGCATTCTGGACTGCTTCTGACATACCGCCTGTTATGATGCCCAAGCCAATTCTGGCTGCTGCGCCGCCAACCTTTTTAAGTTTAGCAACTTTCGCAGCCCTTTCTTGCTGGCTTCGTAAGATTTCTACCGCAGTCATCAGGTCTCCGATAGTCGCAGCTGACGGAGCTTCATTAATAAAGCTGCGCCAATTCTCCATTACAAAGCGTAAATCATTGTCCATAAGATTTTTTCCTTATACGGGCGGAGCTTGCTCTTGCACAGGCTCGGTAAGGAACTTTTGCAACGCTTGCTCAATCAAACCAAGAAGTCTTATAACTTTTGGATTTCGACCTACAGTGCCGGCTGCAGCTGCCTGGCCCCACATATTTATAAACTGCGTCAAAACCTGATCTTCGGCAGGATCGCCAGAGCGAAGAGCTGCAACGACATCTCTGGCAACTTGCGAGGCTCCAGGGGCAGGATTAGCCTCAGTCATATTTTCAAGCTCTTCTTTAATTAATTCTTTTAATCTTTCTTTTGAGATGCGCATCTTATCTCCTCCAATCGTCTATAAATAGTTTATATCTTGTTCATATTTCCAAAATTTTTACCAATACTTACATTAACTTTAAAAAATCCCAAAGGCGTATCTGAAAATTTTCTTACCATATCTGATACAAGGTCTTTTTCTGCTTTTGTCGTATCAATTATGAAGCTATCATGCACACAAAAGGCAATATAGGAGTTTTTTTCTTTCAACATGTTATGTATTTCTATTAACTGCCTCAAAAAGAGATCACTAGTCGTGCTTTGAATTATATAATTTAGAGCATGATGATCGTCCGATGGAATTTCTCTACCAAAATATGTCTTCACCAAGCTATTGCTATAATATTTATCCAAAATTTGTTGCTTTTTGAAGATCTTTTCTAGATCTCCATTCTTAGCTTCCGGATTATAAAGCCAGGCAAAAACTTTCTTCTTAACCATATCCCTCGAATATTTGCCGTTAAAGACGTTTTTACCTATCCAGGTATGGATGTCCCCTTTTGGCTGCTCGATGCCTAAAAGGCCCAAAAAAACCCTCAATTCGGCGGCATTATAATCTATCTCGACAAATGCATCATTATTCGGCTGCAGGATCGATCGATGATCCTTGTCCAAAGTTAAGATAGGGAAACTAGTTTTTGTTGTTGTTAGCCTTCCTGTTTTGGTACCAAAAATATTATATTCAATATATGATTCTTTTTTTGATAAATTCTTTATGAACTCTCTAGTCTTGTATTTGACCATTCCAGAAGAAATAGACTTAGCATTGATATTTAATTCGTGAGTATTAATCTCGTTCACAAGCTTTGTCAAATCTAAAAGAAATTTATGATTACTTGGCTTTTCATAATTTGCAAATACATGCTCTGTAATTCTATTTTTTAAATTATAATAATCAAACAAAAATCTTTTTGGTACTAAATCATAAAAACAAACATCATTCAAATCAACTTTTGCTTCTTGAAAAGACACTAAACATGCCCTCATCCTAGAAGAAATATAATTCCATGAGTCTTTAAGGTGTTCTGGGCATACCTCATCTAAAGTTTTCCCACCACAAAATAAATTGGCGTATTCTATTTCCCTATCTTCAAAATAAGGAGCGAATGACCACGTTTTAGAAATCTCCTTGGGAAAATAATCTAAAATTTGGCCTTCAAAGAATACGCCTACACACTCTTTCTTATTGTCAAGTGCTTGAAACAACATATCGCCTTTACTATAAACTCAAAAATCTTTTTGTCAATTATAAATTTTAGCCCGTGTGGCTGGATAGGGGCCAATCACCTCCTTCGCCCTCCAGCTGGTATTTTACACAGTGTTGTTTCATGTAACTACTTTAATATATTAAAATATTCTCAAGTTTATTTAAAAGTTAATCATCGTTATAACATCATCGTCGTTGTCATCCTTTTCACACTTAAGAGTGAGATTGTTCAGTTTATGTCCTGGCGGGCACTTGCACTCATTGGTGGCGGGATCTTTTATCTGGCCCGGGTAAGGGCATGGTTCATCTTCTGGCTCAACAACGCCGTCAGTCTCGGCCTCGACTAATTCGGCTGGTGCGGCTTCACCCGTCTCAGAGCATGTGTATTCTCCACGCTCATCTGACCAAACCAGTTGTCCACAGCTCTCTTTTAGCTCTGCTAGGTTTGTGGATGAAGCAGCGGAGGAGGGTCCGGTGGAGGCGTTCGCACCAGGGACGCCGGCAACCGGGTTGCCGCCCATGGCTCCGGGAGAGCCACACTCCTCTGGGTGATTCATCTTGTATATAACATCATCACATGGGCTATGATAATAATCTTGTTCTTCCGTTTCTGCTTCGACATTATGACTAACATAGGCAGCTTGCCAGCAATCCATGTCGCCTTCAGGACAATCATAGCCGGCTTCAATTAATTCTGCCACAATTGCTGCAGCTGTGGCCTGGGCCGCCGCGGCGGCTGCAGCTGCAGGATCGCTGGCCGGTGGGGTTGAGGTAGCGGACATGATTGCGGCGATCTTCTCGACAAAAGCTTTTTGCTTTGCGGCCTCCGCCTCGGCAGCCTCGGCAGCCCACTCAGCCGCAAGGGCTTCGCCGGCTGCGGCGACAGATGCGGGAGAGGGCCTACACTTCTGATTAAATGTATCCCACATATACCCCTCTGGACACTGAACTTGAATTGGCTGACATACTCCATTCGCATCTTTATACGTACCCTCTGGACAGGCCTGCTCTTCTGCCGCTGTGGCAATCTGTAAGTCTTCTTTATTGTCCTGCTCTTTAAGTCTAGAAGAAGAGACCACGGTTCCGTCGGGTGGAAGACAAATCGCTCTCCCGTCCGCCGCGTGGACTGATGGAGTCCAGCCATCTGGACAATTAATTTGTTTTGGCTTCGGCTTACCAATTGGCACGCATCGATGTTCTGCTGCATTATAATAATGGCCAGGACCACACCAAAGAGGCTCGGGTACAGGCGGCGGTGGGCAACCAGTGCATTTTTCTGGATTGTATTCGGCCCAAAGAGGATCATCACATCTAGACTCGCAAATCGAACTAGCGGCGGGGGGTGGATCTTCTATTTGTGCACAAAGATCCGGATCTGTTATCCAGCCCTCTTCGCACCCCCTCTCTAATTCTTCAATCGTATAAGCTGGGACGCCGGGTTCGGCTTCGGCGGCAGGGGGCGGGGGAGGCACACACTTGCCTGAGTTTGGCCCTGTTTGCTGCCAGACGCGGTTGTCCGGACATTTGCCGGCGTCGCCTTTACGCATATGCCATGGCTTATGCTGTTCGCACTGGCTTTGGCACCAATTATATTTTTTTCCTGATGCCACACACTCCTTTACACAATCTGCATAAACCTTCATCCAATCTTCTCGTGGATCTTCATGATGATCCTCCTCGGGAGGGGGCAAACAGCCTTCTGCAGTTGGGTCTTGCTCGCAAGGGTCCAAAAAGCTTTTAGTACTTCCGGGATCCTGAGCTATAGATAAACACACTCCCATTGCAGCATTCCATTCAGTACCTTGCGGACATTGACATGGAGAAGCACAAGTTGCCTGGACCTGCAAGCTGTTGTAAAGATGATGCTGCGTATTCTTATACATCGGCTGGGGGGCTACATATCCTTGAGTTGTGAGGGCAGCTGCAATTTGTTCATCAATTTGGTTTATCTTTGCCATCCATTTATCTGACGGCTCCAAACAAGAAGTAGCAAATTTATCATGAGTTAAAGCAGGATTTCGAAATACTTTCTCCCCAAGAGAATCAAAATCTCCCTGCCAAAATTTTCCATTTAGAAGATACTCTGTCCTCTTAAACCCTTTGACATTCTCATTGACATAATCAATTGCCTTGGTTGCTCCACAAGAATGTTTGATCTTTTTGGCCATATTGAACATCTTCTGGCCTGATAAATTAACATCTTGTTCTGCCAGTCGAATGGTAATATATTTTTCCAACCAATAAAAGAAATCATATTTTGCTAAATAAGTTGGAGGCATTCTGCCATCTGAATCAATGTGGCCAATTGGCTCTCTCGTGATGACCTTGGTGTTGCTGGAGAGGTTGTCGATGTATTTTGTGCCAAATTTTGCCCAAGTGTTGCAAGGGGTGCTTTTAGTATAGAAAGGATCATTATCAACGAAGCTACTATAAAATTGTAATAAATAATATCGCAATAAATGAATATCGCTACCGGAATGATCATCATATACAAAGCCTAAGTGAGTCTTGTAGTAGAGACGTTCAAAAACATTTTCTCTGTCAATGCCATACTCTCCCATATAACGCGCCATTCCATTGGTGAAGCTGGTAACTTCCCCGGTTACAGAATTTGTCGCTGTCCCTTGCCCGCGAGAATTTATATTTGCCACCAAGCACCAAGGTGCATTTTTTGAGACATAGAAGCCATACTTTTTAGCCGTCGTGCGATAGAAATCAAAATTAGGATCTTCCAAAAGCGAAGAATTTCTAGAAAACTTACCGTGCTCCATATCTTCAACATCTAATTCGATAACCAAGCCACTAACATGAATAGGACAATATCTACTACACGAAAAAGCCGTCTTTGTTATGGGAACGTCTGGGGTTATGTGTGCTACAAACTGCATAAACACTTCCATAAACTTATCAAAAGTAGTAATATTATTCTCTAGTCCATAGAACGGCACATATTCTAATATGAATTCTTCATACAGAGATTCTAAATGATTCCGGTAGTGACTAGTTAGGCTGCTCCAAGCCTTGAGGGGCTGGAGAGTGACTAGCCGACCAGAAGAATAAATACTGGAGTTTACCAAGGCTTTTTTATAATATTTTTGCATTGCCTCGAACGCGTCTGCAACAAAATTAGCCGCCAACAGTGTCGATCGATCAGAAGTTAGCTGCTTTAGATTGGATTCTTTAAGTTGTATTGCATTAACTTTTCTATCAATCTTCCCATAAAAAGGCTTCTCATATAAAAAATCAACAACAGGCAGGCCTGGTGAATGTTGCCAAGGCAAGTCTTTGTATTGCTTGCCCTCTGCAGCCATCTTCATCGATTTGCCTATTAGATTTTTTTCAATCATATGATATATCTACTCCCTAGTTTCTTTAAGGCTCGATCCCAGGATCTTTGCCAATCCACAAGTCTCTAATATTCTTAATTTTATCAGAACAAGCGGCGGCGCCAGGTAACTTGTTCTTGTCAGGACTCTTCACGCCGGCAGGAAGCAAGCCATCATTTATACCATACAAAATCGTCGTAAACTTGCCGGCCTCGACAACGTTCTCTACTTTGGTAATAAAGACATAACCTCCCAATCCCAATTTAAAAGTCAAAGATCTTTTAGCATTGGCTCGACCGCCCGTGACGCGGGGATTTACAAACACATACATACCTGGTCTAAATATGGTGTTTCCAAAGCAAGTTATCTTAACATTGTATTGGTGTCGTAATTGCGCTGCAATTGCGCCGACGCCTTCCATCGTGGTTCGGGCCTCGCGGACACCCGGCTGATCAACTTTATCAAAAGTTATACCCTGCATAATACCTCGATCTGCCCCGACATAAAAATGATAAATTCCATTTTGTTCGTCCCTTGCTCGATTTCCTGTCATTTGGCTTGGGAGGGCAGAATGTATAAATAAATAGTTATAAAAGAACATCCTCTTAGTTTTGATGCTAGATAAGTTTGCTTTGCCTGGCGGCGTTATTTTTCTGACTGAATTAATTCTTCCAGAAGCAGTCTTTGGAACACGATCCTTTTTATAATTTCGACCAGTTCCGGGTGAAGAAATTCTCAACATATTGAATCTTGGGCGCGAAGGATATTCAGCAAAACACTCTGAACTTAAGGCATTTAAAACCAAATCATTCACAACATCACGAATAAAATCTTTCAACATGTAAGAGTCTTTCCTGGTCTTTACCACCCTGTTCATAAACCAGACCATAAACAAATTTAAAGATATCGGAATATCAGCTATATTAACAGCATATGGTTTTTTAGTAGCTGAATCTATAAAAGTCATACTTCCCAAAAGATATCTGATGTTTTTGGTCTTTGGATCAACTGACATAACTGCCATATCCATAGCATGCCATATCAAGTCGCCCAAATAAAAATAGTTAAGACGCAACACATCTTTTCCTTTCGGCTGTGAAAAGTCTATAAGTTGTTCTTCAGAAAGAAATTCAGCATCATCGCCTTTTTTCGCTGAAGAGTATAGTAAATCCATACCTTTTTTGGCTACAAAATCATCAGTCTGTCTTTTGATCATTTCTCGTTTAAAATCTGTTTTAGGTATATCTGGGGCTTTCTTTGATTTCTTTTCACTCCCAACGCGGGCCATGGCCATTTGTTTTCTAGTCAACTGACGTTCTTGTATGTTGCCGATTTCTTTACGGTTAACATCGATATAAAATAACCTATTTGATCTAGTAACTCTGGAAACCAACCGTTCGTACTTGGCTACCTGTATTTGTTGATTAAACTCTTCTAATCTTTTTTCTTGTTCTTCTAACTCAAATTTTGCCTTTTGTGCCTTTCCTTTCGCAGTTGTGGGCTGGTACGATTCATTACCAGCAGCTCGGTTAATCGCTTCGCTGGCCTGATCCCACCACTCGTCTGTAACATCGACAACATCACTCTGCCAGTTTCCGCCGCCACGTTCTGACTGCCTTCTCTTCTCTGCTTCATTTTCTTCTATTTGCCGTTGCGCTTCCTGGTGCTTGCGATAGGACTTTTCTTTCTGTTTTTCAAGCCAATTCAGTCTTTTAAGCATAGGCCTTGTCATCGTAAGAATATCCGCCTTAACGGTACGTTCACGGGATTCGGCCCATCCTTGAAACTCTAGAGTTAAAGTTCCAGAACCATCTTCTTTGAAATTGAATCGATGTTGCAACAATATCAGCCTTAAATAAGTACCAGAATGCTCTATAAATTCTTTTAAATCTTCCCCCACCATTTCGTTATCTTTGGGAGCAACCCAACCCAGAGCAACTTTGAGTTCCATATGATCTGGATCCCACTCTAAAGCTCCATGGCGAAATGGATCTTTATTAATCTTTTCTCTTGCGGGGCCATAAATAATCAAATCCATAAAGCTACCATATCTTGATCTGGGATTGGCGCGACCGTCGTCATATACCGCATCTAAATCTTCTAAATTGCGAAAATATAATTCTAATTTACATACAATATTGACATCTGCATCAGAAGTACCCAAGTTTGTCCAAGTAAAACGCTTTATACCAACACCGTCATGGCGCCCTTTTCTATTAGAAAGCATGCTTTCTATCGTATTGGGATCATTGTGGGAGGCAAAAACTATCTCTTTCTCAACTGGCGTACCGGAATCATGACTAGTCTTGGTCGGATAGGCTAACTTAAAAAATCTGACACGGGGCTCAAGACGGGCTACTTGATGGGGCATAAGATTGGATAACGCTGTCATACTCTTTCTAGTGGTCAGTCTGTGAATTATCCTGTGAGGATCTGGATTGAGACATACAAAGCCAAAATTTCCGCGCGCATAATAATCTTCTTTTGAGCTGACCTCTCTAGATGTTATAACTCCCCCTTTCGTGGTTTTTAATTTAGTCTCTTCCTGTTTGTGTTTTTTCTTTTTTGGCGGGGTCGACCAATAAGAAGTACAATGATTATAAGAACATATCTCTTTGAAATGTTCTATTAGATAGCATTGTTCTTGAAAACGGCGCTCGGCGAGGACGTCCTTAAGATTGTCAATCCATATTTCCTCTTCTGCGCCTTCGCCGGCATTGGGGTCATCAGCACTGCCGGCTTCTGTCGCGGCTTGATCTGCGTATTCATCGTCTACATGTTTTTTTACAATATTCTTATATTGTGGCATCCTCTTTATGAGGTCTAGCCACGTAATTGGTGTGGGAACATTCGATACCTCCAAAACCCGGTCGAGGGGCTGGCCGGCGCCGGGTCGTTGTAGATCTTCGGCAGATGGGCCGGCGAGGTGGTCCCACAATGCTTCGAAAAATTCAGCTGTGGTATCCGAACCGCCGCGTCCGGACATTGGCCAATAGAAATATTCCGACTTCCAGCCGGCTGTGTTCGTGCCGCCGGCGCTATTTCGAATCTCCGCCTTATCGCTTGCGCCGAATGTATACGGCTCCTCTAATGGCTGGCCGTCGCTAGTTACAAAGGGCAAAATATCCAATATTGCCCTGGACCATTGCTCGTCGGTGGCGGGCATCGATGCCGCGTTGCGCATGGCACCGATGGCATGCATTCTCCATCTCTGTGTAAATTTCTTCGTGATGGAGCCTACCTTGACAATATCCAGCAAAACATCTTTAGGGTGTGTTTTTTCTTTGTCCTGGCGGGCTCGCGAAAGCATTTCTTGATCAAGCTTATCCAGCACTTGATTAATCTCATTATGCTCTTTAGATGGATTTGAGTAGCGTCTTAGAAATGTTTTAAAATCGCTCGGTTCAAAATTATTGGCTTCTGGCATTTTCTTCTACCCTCTAATCCTCTTGAAATAAATCAATTATCATCTCTAGCGGTTTTGGAATATAAATCACATCACCGATTGTCAAGTGAGATTCAGTTGGTGCTAGATTAAACCATGCTATCACCCACCAAAGCTCTGGTTTATTATAATGCTGATGAGCCAATTTGTAAAATCTGTCTCCCAAGCTCCATGTATGGGGTATCCTCAATAGGCCTAAAATCTCTTCTCTAGAAGGATATTTTATTTCTGGCGTCTCATATTGCTCAATGAAATTTACGCCTCTATTTTTAAAATGGTCTCTATAGGCTTTAACGTTATTTAATAATATGTCTCTATTGTCGTATCTTGGCATTTTTTAATTTCCTTAATTTATGGCTTGAAGTTGATTTTATTGTGGCCAGAAAGGTCCCCGGAACCTAAAGGGATTGATGAACGAGTGCCGCGTTCTCGGTCGCGACGCTGCGATTCTAGGCGAGCATCGATGCTCTGCTCCAGGCGCCTGCGCTCCGCGCGCTGGTGCTCGTCGCGGCGGGTCTGGATCTCCTCGTCGGTGTCGAGATCATGATAGTCGGGGTGCGCCTCGTCCCACTTCTGCTGGGCCGTCTTTGCGCGCTCGTGGGCTCGCGGTGTTGGATCAGGAGCGGTTGCTTTGTCTTTTTCTTTTGCTTTCACCGGCTCATAATCATCTTCTTCGAGCACTTGTGTTCTTTTGGCTGCAGCTGCAGCTTCGGCAGCGAGGCGCATGGCTTGTGTTGATTTGTTTTCAATTCCATATGGAAACATCTCCATACCCATACGGGCAAAATTGCTGGTCGAGAGATCTCCTTCATCTCTCCAGCCTAGCGGATGCTCGTGAATTACATCAAAAGTACAATTAATCTGAACTACTTTTGGAAACAATTGATTAGAGCGTCCTTTTGCATCAAAAACAAAAAAGCCCTCCGACACAACAGGAGAAAAATTAAAGCTAGTCATTGCCCCAGCAAGCCCGTTGTTGGCGGCGCTGCCTCCGGATCCGGCTTTTGTGCTAGAAATCAAATTTGCAAATTTAATTTTAATAATTGGGGAGCCGGCTAGGGCTGAGGTGTTGCCTCCTCCAACATTCTCATATACGGGGTATAGCATTGATGCCAGGAAAGAACATTTTTTCAAATTCATTGTCGCTTCATCTAAATCATATGCTGGAACTGACCAAGATATGGTTAGTGTTCTGGTTGTGTTTTGATATACAAAAAATGGATCGGGTCGGCCATAAGCACTCTCTTTGTTAAAATTACAATTGAAAGAATCTGAAAGATCATTTAAGAATGCCTTAAACCTGATCGCTCTTTTCGTTCTTATATGGTAAAACTCTAAATAAGTTCCTTGGGCGCCAAGTTTTTCACCCTTGTCGCCTACGCCATGAATGTGCTCTGTTTCTCGACCTCCGAACAAGGTATCAGTAAAATCAGATCTAGATTTTAAGTCATCAACAGCCACCGCCTACCCTCCTTTAAGTTTGGTGATTGATTCTATTTCCAGTAGGGCTGGCATTGTTTTGAATGCTCTCAATAACTGGCTTGATATCATGCTCGGCTATCTTCAAAACAATATTCCACTCTATTGGCTTTTCCTGTCTAGGTGTTGCTGCGGCTGGGGCAGCTGCGTGAGCTGCTGCTATTCCGGGAGAGGCGACAGAAGGATGTGCCTGGCCTGGAGGTTTTGATCCCAAGCCAGCAACTTCTCGAATCGCTGGGCGAGTTGCTTGTGCTACGGCAGCTTCCGCCACTCCTATCCTCTCAACAGCATGGGAGACCTTGACAAACGTATTGATGTTGGCCCCTTCCATTTCAGAAGCAACAGAAGCTATCTCCTTGATAGATCTCGCAACATTGGCCACATTCACTCCGCCATACTCTGCAATTTTGCCTAGGCCTCCGAACATATTTCCCAATGATTGTAGATCATCAGTTTTAATCATTGCTAAAGCGCCCGCAACAGCCAATAAGCCTAGGCTTAACGCAGCCAAGCCCACGAATGCCAACTTGCCTGTCACTGCCAGAACAGCAACCCCTGCTGCAAGGACGCCGACGCCAGCTCCCATATATAAAAACCCTTTACCAGCCTTATTAAGTTCTGGAGTGACGTCTGCGATCATAGTAATCATGTACCCAAAAGATAAAATTACTGCACTTATCGCCGCTCCGATGGATAGCGTCGTGGCGGCGAAGGCCAGCATATATGGGATCGATGCTGAGCCGGCAGCAGCGACCTGCTGTAGGGCTTTAGCTTCCGCTCTAGCAACAGCTGCATTTTTGCCGCGCGCAATTGCTTCTGCTAGTTTCGCTGGGCCTTTTACCATGAATTTTTGTACTAATTTATAGGCCATCCCCAAACCAATAAGCCAATTAACAAGACCATAAGGTATATTTGTTTGTAACCATAAAAATCCTTTTGCTAGCTTATTCACGCCGTCTACCAGAGGGCCAACAGCGATGGCAAAAGATTCAACTACTTGCATAAACTTCTTCTGTACACTCATAGCTGCTTGGGCTCTTTTCTCTATTTCCTTGTTGGCCATAGCCTCTCTTTGCTTTTGCTGCAGTACTTTTTCGTAACCCGTGGCGCCCATGGTCAAAAACTTATAAGCCTCTGCTTCGGACTGAAGGCCGGCAGCGCTCTTAAAAGCCAAAACAGCAAATTTATTCTCTGCGTCAAGGCGTTGGCCAGAAGCTTCAACAGCCTGCAAGGTCAGGCGGACGCGCTCTTCTTCAGAGGCGTGCATCATATCCATCGTGTTTAACATCTGGCCGCCCAAGAGAGCATTTAGGCGCGCTGAAGCGTGAGCTGCCCCCTCAAAAGTATCATATTGTGAAGTATATTGCATAAGAGAAGACATGCTTGATCCCAAGGCAGCCGAAGAGGCGGCCAATTTTTCAAAAACACGATTCATATCTTGGCCATATTTAGCCAATTGGGTAGATGCAGCTGCGTATTCTTTGACCAATGTTTGAGCCGGGACGCCGATATCAACTGATAGTTGTGCAAGACTCTTTACTGTATTTCCAACTTCTCCCGGAGTCTGACCCAATACTTTGAGGCCAATCTGGTACATTTCTGCCATATCGCCGGCAGCGATACCCAGCGCTTCCATGGTTACAGCAAGGTCTAGCATTTGTCTTTGAGTATTTTTCGCAAGGGCACCAAAACCTCTAAAGCCAGCATTCAGCCCAAGCAAAGCCTGGCCAGTTGAGGCTGCTGTGGCTCCTACATGAAGATTGCTCTGGCGGGCAGCTTCCATCATTTCGTTGTAGCCGCCGCCGGCTAATGTTATTTTGTTAACCTCTGCTCGTGATTCTGAGACGGCTGCAGCGACCTTGAGGGTTGATTCTTGGACCTTCATCATCGCACTACCTAAAAGATTAGCGCTGCTAAATTGTGTTTTCATGGCAGCGCCTAGTTCTTTAAATCGGGTCGATAAACTGTGTCCATGCTTTCCACCATCGATGAACGCGCCGATTAATGTGCCTTTCCACTGCTCAGTAACACCAAGCATGCCACCAATATTTTTAGCTATTTCTGCAGAATGATCTCTTAATTTTTGAAGAGCCTTGATGGCTTTCGCTGATTCTATGTTTTGTTTCTTTAGATTCTCAAGTATCTCTTTTTGTTTTGCTAGTTCATCGTCGCCGAGAGAGGCCAAACTCCACATAAGCTTGACTTTATTTTGCTGTGCTTCTAGTTCCTCTTGTGCAATGCCCCGGCGAGTGCGCATTTGTGCCAATCGATTAACTTCCAGGCGAAGCGACTCCTCCTGCTCTTGTTTGCTATTGCGAAGTAGCTGTAGTTGTTGTTCTAGAGCTTCCTGATGTAACTTAATTTGATCTAAGCTGCGACCTTCCGCGTCGACAATTTCTTCAACTTCTTCTGCGAATTCGTCAGCCTTCTTATTAAGCTCGGTATAGAGTGCTATCCTGGCCTTTAGAAGATCATTAAGTTGTTGTTCATTTGTATTGTCTGCCACTTAGCTTTATCCCCTAATTGAATGGCCATTTGATTCCCGTATCTCTTTCAAATTTACGTATAGCTGAATCTAGATTGTGGCGCCACTTGTAAGTTTGAGGATTATCTAAGCCGTGTTTTGTAAAGGATTCCATGTACTTCTTTTCTTTCGAAAGAACATCAACAAAAGAAGAAACTTGTGTTTTAGTACCTTTGATTGTAACAGGAAGGCTTGGGCCGCCAAACATTCTATTTAATATAGCTTTAACCCACCATCCAAACATGCCCATCCAAGACTCATTTAATTTGTCTTGGCTGTCCAAATCAATTATTATTTCAGAAAGCTTGTCTTCTTTGAGTTCTTCCATGACATATCTCCTATTGTTATAACTAGTTATTTAAACAAATAAAAAAAGGCCAAATTTTGGCCTTCTGTTATCATCTGGA
>CEUX01023338.1_pt1 | contig 14906 bp, 23 predicted proteins | sample 531361 | NCBI WGS metagenome assembly CEUX01 (sample SAMEA2622736, study PRJEB7988) | marine metagenome | isolation source: saline water (ENVO:00002010), including
GTCGAGAGATTAAATCAGAAGATTTATCGGATGATGGCTAAGAATTGTGGCCACCATGAAGAGTACTTTCTTGATATTGTTCACGAAAAGGGGCATGCCGATTGGTTTTTGGATGCCAAAGAGGCCAAGCGCCACAAGCTAGCCAACAAGCTTAAGGTGCCTGAAATGAAGATTGGAGTTAAAGTAGAGTTTGAGTTCAAGTAGCCCGCGCTAATTATAGTGGAGGGTGTGATGTGTCGCTGTACAAGAAGCTTAAGTGGAAAAAAGCCGTTAACGAATTTAAATTTGTAACCGAAGAGCTAAAGCTCGTTAAAAGCATCGGCCGCTCTGCCGCACCTGATTTTCAAGAGCACTATGAGAAATATTTAAAGTCTAAAGCGCTCGACTTACACCAATTAAACAAGGAAAACAAAAAGCGCATTAAGTCTCAGCAATGCGCCGGTTCACCGCAAGAAGCTTCAGCGCCACCCCGCAAAATTAGCACATGTACAGATTTAATAGTATATACGGGTGGGTATTCCGAAGAAGAAATAGAAGAGACAGAAGCTGATTATACTGTCTCTCAAGATGATATTGAGCTTCACGAAGCTTTCGCTAAGTTATTTAAAAAAATCGCTATGGAAACTCATCCAGACAAGTTAAACATTTATGACTATGATTTTTTAGAGCGCCAAGAGCGCACCCGAGATTTTAATGACGCGAACGGGGCACTGGGAGAAAAGCAGTATTTCACCTTAATTGAAATTGCGGAAAAGTACGAGATAGCCATCCCGCGAAATTATGGCCAACAGAGCCGATGGATGAAGCGGGAGATTAAAAAAATAAAACACCAAATCAACCAAGAAAAGCAAACCTACAACTATATTTTTTCGGAAGCTGAAACCGATGAAGAGCGAACCAAAATCATTCAAGATTTTACGCAACAAATGTTTGGTAGAAGATTATAAAAAACCGTTGACAAACAGATCTCAGTTTGTTACAATAATAAAGTATCCAAGGAGGGAAAATGGCTACAACTAATGAAGAGAGAAAGCGCTATGTCAAGGAATATATTCGTTCTTTGAAGGCGATTGAAGATTGTATCGAGCCGTATAAGGAGCAAAAGCGAGAGCTACGTTCCGAGTTCCGTGAGAACGGATGGCTCAATACTGACGAGATCCGAGCCGCTGTCAAGGCATATCGCCTTTATAAGGGCAAGGTAAACATCGATGAGGTTGTTGAAAATTTCAACATGATCTCAGGAGGAGACGAAGAGTGATCATCGAGTACACCAAGACGCGAGACAGCGCACATAGCCCGCAGCGTGCGAACCCATCGGACGCTGGGCTAGATGTGTTCTACTCTGCGACAGAGCCGCAAGAGATTATTGCGGTTCATCCCAACACCAGTATGCTAGTGCCAACTGGCTTGCGCTTTGGTGTGCCTCACGGCTATATGCTTGAGGTAAAGAATCGTTCAAGCGTGGCGGCTAAGTTAAACTTGGTGGTTGGCGCTTGTGTGATTGACTCGGGCTACGATGGAGAAGTATTCATCAATGTCCACAACATTGGACGCGATACTCGCGTCATTCAAGACGGCGACAAGATCGCACAATTGGTAATGATGCCAGTTGTCCACTTTCAGCCGCAAGAAAACACAGAGGGTACGTTATATGATTACCCCAAAACAATTAGCAACAGGGGCACAGGAGCCCTCGGGAGCACAGATAATGCGTAAGGTATTTAAGCATTTTATGAAAATGCCCTATTATGAAAATTGTGCAGCTGCTAGCGGCGCCGTTCATAATATAACCAAACATGAAGATGCCGTAGAAGATGTTTTGCGTCAACATGGATTGACTTGCGTTAAAGATCATGTAACCAAGGGCTTTACGAAAACTAGAGACGCATGGCTGAAGGATCCATCCTTGTGTACGATGGCCGATGACACTTATATTTCCCAGCCGTGCGGCACTCACAATAGTCCTGATTTTATTGTAAAATCCGGTGGTAAGGTTTACTTCTTGGAATGTAAGAGCGCGAAGGGAGGCACTCCCATGTTCAATAGTGGTGTTCCTAAATCGGAATATCTATATATCTTTTGTAGCGAAAAGCATAATAGCACCACGATGTTTTGGGGTGGAGATGTGTTAAGCGCCAAGGAGGTGCGCCTTATTGAGGAGCGTATCCGCCAGTCTCGTAAAGATGATGAAATTCTTAACCGCAAGCTAGGGCGCAATTTGTACGGCCTGACTTACTACACACGACCTATGATACAGCACAAAGGCGGCCGCCTGATTAACGATTACTTTCTCAATCCCGAAAGAAAGCGGATAGAACAACGAGCGCTCGATGCGGCATAAAATTCTAAATGGTGACTGCTTAGATATCTTACGCGAGCTAAAGGATAATGCCGTCGATAGCTGTATAACCGATCCGCCTTATGGAATGGGCATGGAGCACTGGGATCATTCTGTTCCGTCCGTTGAAATTTGGCGAGAAGTCTTAAGGGTACTAAAGCCGGGAGCATTCTGTTTGAGCTTTTGTAGTCCACAGCTTTATCACCGTATGGCAACTGCTGTGGAAGACGCAGGATTTGATATCAGAGATCAAATCATGTGGATGGTGACTACAAAGATGCCCAAGAAGAATCGCCTTAAACCTGCGCATGAACCCATTGTAGTGGCCCAAAAACCTTTTAAGGGAAGCATTCAGCAGAATTTTGATGAGTGGGGAGTCGGCGCCATCGATGTCTTAAATACCCGTGTGCCGTGGGATGGGAAACCTCCTACTGGGTGGGTTAAAGATGGCCACAAGCGCCGCACTTTTGGCAAAGACGGCAAAACAACTGGCACACAGAAAGAGTTCGGCAAAGTGGACGCAAACCCAGACGGGCGATATCCTTCTAATATTATAGGAGAAGTAATGCCTCCGCACCAGAAATACTTTTATGCCCCTCGCGTGACTCGGAAAGAGCGAGGAGAGTATAATGATCACCCCACACCCAAGCCTATTGCGCTGATGGCGTATTTGTCTAAAATCTATTGTCCTCCCGATCGGCTCGTTTTAGATCCTTTTTGCGGAAGCGCATCCACAGGCTTGGGCGCCCTGAAGGAGGGCCGTAGATTCCTGGGTATCGAGAGGGAGGAGAAGTACGTAAGCATTTCCGAGAAAAGAATTCAACAATACATTAACGAGGATATAAATGAATAAAGAAACACAAAAAACAATGTTTAGCTCAAAGACAGGCGAGTGGGCAACCCCTCAAGAGTTCTTTGATAAGTTGAACTGGCGATTCGGCCCATTTGATTTGGATCCGTGCGCCAACCCACACAACACCAAGTGCGCTAATTTCTACACAGAAGCAGAGGACGGACTGTCTAAGGATTGGACCGGTCACACCACATTTGTTAACCCTCCATACGGAAGAGGTATTGACAAGTGGATTCAGAAAGGCTATAATACTGCTAAGGATGGAGTTTCCAAGGTGGTTATGCTTATCCCAGCTCGCACTGACACAAAGTATTGGCACAGCTATGTGATGAAGGCCTCAGAGGTCTATTTCCTCAAGGGCCGGCTAAAGTTTGGCGATAGCGTAAACAGCGCACCCTTCCCGTCAGCCATTGTGGTTTTTGATGGCATGAACAAGCAACAGATATTCGGAACGATGAACAGATAAGGAGAAACAAATGTCAGTTGAAAGATTTAATTCTGCTATAATGCAGCTTAGAGGAAAAGCCCTTGAGGTTTATGGGCTTATAAAAGATATACATCGACGCCCCGCCGAAGAAGGCGATGTTGATAAGATTATGAACCTATCGGTAAAACTAGCCCAGCTTGAAGGAGGCCTTGTAACATTAGAGCAATATGCTCCCGAGATAATGAAACAGGTGGCCGAAGAGTCCCCAGCCCCAGAAGCTGAGGTAGAAGAGGAGCCCCCTTCTAAAGAAACAATAGGTCATGAAGAACTAATGAAGCGTTCCTCGACTTATAGAAAGTCAGTAGAACAACAGGAAGCCCGGGAGGCTTCCAAAAAGAAGACAAAATCATGAACCGCAAGCAGCGCCGCGCCATGGAGAAGAAAATGGGTAAAGAAAACTCGCAAAAACTTGCCGAAAAAATTTTCCAGTTCGAACAGTTGCCAGATGAGTGCTTGGCGTGCTTAAAGCCTTTCGACAAGCAGAGCAAGGAAATGGCGATGACTTGGAATGTAGTAGTGAAGGATGAAAATACCGTTCGTTTGTATTGTCCCGAATGTTGGGACACAGCAAAGAACATAATTAAAGATTTTAAGGAGAGAATAACCAATGAAGATTCAAAGACTATCACATAACGCTTTTGAGAAAATTATCGATGGAGACTTGACTAACGAAGCAGATTGCGTAATAAAATTTTATTCCAATTCGTGTCACTTATGTCGTGGGCTCAAAAAGCCGTATGAAGAGATTGCCGAAGAGCTATCTGACGAAGGCCTTCATTTTTTTGCTTTTAATATAGATGACTATGCTCATTTTGAAAGGCTTGGGGTCAACGGTGTGCCTTCTATTGCCTTTGTAAAGGTAAGGTCGCGTAACGCGGAGATGACACTTCTATCGGATCCAGACCCGACCAAGGCGGATAAAGAAAGTTGGTACCACCGCGATGACATAGTTAAGTTTATCCAGGATAACATCCAATGATAAAAAATACTTATTCATATGACGATGTGTTATTGAAGCCGCAATATTCAGACATTAGAAGCCGGTCCGAAATTGATATAGGTGTAGATTTAGGAAAGGGCGTCATACTTCAGCTACCTATTTTGGCTTCGCCAATGGACACGATATCCGAAGGCGCCATGGGCACCGCGATGGGCAAAGCAGGCGCCAGCGCAATTATTCATCGATACAACACCATTCAAGAGCAAATGAATGAGATCAATAGAGTAGAGTCTCCTCGTATCATCGGCGCCGCGATTGGCATCTCTGGCGACTATTTGGAGCGCGCCAGCGCGCTAGCGGATTATGGCGCCGACTTCTTGTGCGTGGATGTGGCTCATGGTCATCATGTAATGATGAAAGAGGCTCTTTATGAGCTAAGGAGGCTGTTTGGCGATGACTATCATATTATGGCCGGAAATGTCGCAACGCTTGAGGGCATCAACGATCTCGCTGATTGGGGGGCCGATAGTGTTCGGTGTAATATTGGCGGTGGCTCTATTTGTTCCACGCGAATACAGACCGGTCATGGCTTACCCGGCCTCCAGACCATTATCGAATGTGCTAAGACAGATAGGGACGTTAAAATTATCGCTGATGGAGGCATCAAGAACTCTGGTGATATGGTTAAGGCACTGGCCGCAGGGGCAGACGCGGTAATGGTAGGCTCTTTGCTTGCGGGAACCACTGAGGCGCCTGGAGAAATTTTTATGGATGCGAAGGGGACACGATGGAAAACCTATCGGGGAATGGCCTCTAAGGAGGCGCAAGTAGAATGGCGCGGCAAATATTCATCGTTTGAGGGCGTGGCCACCCGCGTTCCGCACCGCGGCCCTGTAGAGCTAATTCTTGAAGACCTGGAGAAGGGCATAAGATCGGGATTCTCATATAGCGGCGCGCGCAACTTGCGAGAGCTTCAAGCGAAAGCTCAGTTCGTTTGCCAGACCACATCTGGCTTATCAGAGAGTCGCACCCATATCAATACGAGGAATTGGTAATGTCTGAAGACGTAGCCAATCCTCATTTGGATAAGAAGGTTGCGTTTGTTGAGAACACGCACCAACACGCCAAACTTATCTTAAAGTTGCGTCACGATGGTGTAACACAATCAAAGTTCTTTCGCGCTATCATCGCCGGCTATCTAGATGGTGATGAACGCATACAAAGCTACATTGACGATATGAAGCCGCAGAACAAAAAGAAGAAAGCAAAATCAAAGCAGTTGAGAGACAAAGGAAAGCAGAAAATGGAAGATTTTGGATTGAACGATGGAGAGATAGAAAATATATTCGATCTCATTGAAGAGGAGCACCCCGAGTTATGAAACAAGTTGATGGTTTGCGCGCCTGCGCACGTAAATGTATGAGGAGAAAGAAGCAGTGTAAAGATACCGAATGTCGACTCTGGCAAGATTATCCCGAGGAATATAATTGTACTTTAGTTTCAGTATACGAGCACGGACCAATGACTTTACGAGAAGTGGCAGAGCGGGAGCATCTATCATTCGCGAGAATTAAACAAATAGAAACCAAAGCATTAAAAAAACTCAAGTCTCTTAATTTAATAGGTTGTTTTCGATTTTAGTGCTATTATGGAAAGATGTTACTATTTATTTTTGAGTTTATGTCATTAAACAAGGAGATTTACAATGGCTCGTAAGAAATTACTAACAGAAGGCGAGATTCGCCAATTTATGAAGCTCGCTAACTTGCGACCAATTAGTAAGGTGCGCCTTAGCGAAATGGGTGATCACTACCCTGGACTGCGCGATGAAGAAGAAGACGAGGAGATGGCCCTCGATGTTGGCGACGAAGAGATGGCCATGGACGATGAAGAGGTTGCCTTGGATGATGACGAGATGGCCATGGACGATGAAATGGCTCTCGATGACGAAGAGATGGATATGGGCGCCGAAGGCGGCGTTGATCCAGAGAAAGAGCAGATGCTTGCGGATGTTGTGATGGCTGTCGCAGACGCTCTTGGGATCTCCGATCAGGTTGACGTCGAGAGCGCTCCTGCTGAAGATGAAGAAGAAGTAGAGATGGATGCCGAGGTAGAGCTGGGCCCCGAAGGTGGCGAAGAGATGATGATGAGCGTGGAAGACGAGGAAGAGGTTCCTGGCATGCGCGACACGTATCAGGAGAACTTAGTTGCTGAAATTGTTCGCAGACTACGCGAGAAGAAGAAAGATTGGGGTCACGGCAAACATGAGTTCAAGCGTTCCGAGGATGCTGAAGGTCACGAGTCTAAGACAGGCGAAGGCCCAGAAGGCCACTATAAGGACTATGAAGGTCCAGAAGGTGGCAATAAGGGCGATAAGTCCAAGACGCATCCGGGAAAAGAAGACTACGAGAAGAAAGATGAGTCTGTTGATTCTCAGGACGCGATCGTTAACGAGGTTGCCAAGCGTGTCGCCGCCCGCCTCCAGGCAGAGAGCCGCAAGGAGCAAATGGTCGATCAGCTAGCTGAACGTATCATGAAAAGACTTACAAAGTAATTGACATTTCGACAGGAATATGTTACATTAACCACTGATAACCTCAGTGGTTAATTTTTTGGAGGACACATGGGCCCGTGGTGGTTGTATTTGCTGGTTTTTATATTTGGGTACCTCACTCATAAAACGTTTTATTTTATTGTTTCTACTAAGATTAGTATTGGGATAGTGAGAATTTCTCAGTTGGTAGGGCTTATGGTTTTGGCGAGATCGATGGAAAACTTTTATCATTCCCACACCGCCCGAGTGCGGCAGATGAGAGAACAAGATGAGAGTGAAAAAAACATCCGAGATTTAAAGCGCTCTTTTAATATGGAGATCTCTAATTATAGAAACAAGGCAATTGAAGAGATGCTTAATCTCCATCCTAAATTTTATAACCCTATCGTAGATTTTGATAATTGGAAATCGGCAATGGAATATTTGGAAAATAATAAACAATATGTTCTCCAGCTTTTAAATCAGGACACAGATGATAAAAAAACTTCTTGATAAATTGACGACCGATGACAGCAAGCAGATCGTATTGCTCGATCCTAGTGCTCTGGGAGGAGAATCCCCTGAGCCTGATTTGCGCATCATCGGAATGTTTTGCGATGTTCATGAAGAAAAGGTGGCCGAAGTTATTCACGCCATGCTTTATCTCAATGAGATGAACAAGATACAGAAGAAAGAAGAAAACAAGCGCCCTATTGAATTTTACCTCTCCACCTATGGAGGAAGCGCTGACGACATGTTTGCGCTCTATGATATAATGCGCACTATTCGCCAAGACACCGAGATTCACACGCTGGGCCTAGGCAAGGTTATGTCTGCGGGTGTGCTGTTATTGGCTGCTGGAACGAAAGGCCAACGCCGCATAGCAAAGAACTGCCGCGTGATGATCCACTCGGTGGCGGCAGGAAACCACGGAAACCTTCAGGACTTAACCAATGAGCTGGAGGCCATTTCCGATTTACAGGAAATGTACACGAATGCTTTATCGGCAGAGACCAATATGACTCCAGCGGATATAAAAGATATGTTAAATCGCAATGTTAACGTCTATTTATCTGCAACAGAAGCAGTTAAACTTGGAATTGCCGATATCATTGTTTAGGAAATAAAATGTCAGACTTACGAGAAATTTTGAGAGAGGAATACATCAAGCAAGTTAATCAGCTTGATGTGAGAGTGTTGATGGGAATGATCGAGGAAGTTCTCGATTCGCCATTGGTTATTGCCGAAGACAGTGTGCCCACAGTCGATAATATGTCTGATGAAGAGGCACTAGAAATGAGCCTCAAAATGATACCTAACATTGAGGTGTCCGAGATTGGCTGGTCTGATGTTCGAACGGTTAAGAAAGGCGAAGAAGAACAAACTGTTAGTGGCCCCCAGAGAGCGCTGCTGGAAGACTATCTTGAAAATATTCAAGGAGCCACATTTGAAGAGCGTATCAACAATGTGTCGCGGTTTTATGAGAACGGAACGGGCATCATCGCTGAATCAGGAGCCTCAGACAGAGCCCAGAAGATCACCCAGGCTATTTCCTACCTTGTGTTTTATAAAACACTCACCAAGGTTATTACAAACTTTAATGCGTCTTCGGCGGGTTTTAGTTTTGAATCATTTTTATCGGCACTGTGTCGTGGCCAGCAGATTCCGCCCGGCAACAACACGATCGCTGATTATACCGACAACCTGAGCGGTCCTGGAATTCCAGTCAGCCTAAAGTTGTACCGCGAAGGTGGCTTGGAAGTGGGCGGAAGCTATACGGATTTAGTGAACGATCTTGTCGATCCCGACAATCCCCAGGCTATCGGAGGGGGAATGCGATATGTTGTATGTACCAAAGATCTCACGGGAGAGAGCCTAGAGCAAGAAGGCGAGATTAAATTTTGGCAGTTCGACTTCACGCTTGGGAATGTGATGTGGATTTTGGTGAACTCCAAACAAGTGTCCGCCGAGTGTATTCGCATCCCTCAAGCAGTTGTGAGCAAGATCACCGGCAAAGGCGCCGAAGCATCGGATGAGCAATATGAGAATATCCTAGGTCTCCCGAGTAAAACCGTTATGCCTAGCGCCCAGGAAATTTACACTGATGTGTACATTCCTAAATTGAAGCGCCACTTGGCCATGTTGCGCTCCGGTCAAGCCGAATCCAGGACAGGCTCCAAGGGGCTGTTAAATTACGTTTTGCGCAGCGACTTAGAGTTTGATGATATGCTCAGTCAACTTAATTGGGACACTAACGATCCATTGTTTGGTGATTATATCATAGTAATTCCGCATAAGAAAGGAGAGGAGCCGGAATTAGATCCCGTCACTGGAAAGCCCGTAAAACAAAGAGAAAACAAGGGCAAGGTTAGAGGATTTTCGTCCATGGACTATTACGCGACCAATGATTGGGCCAAAGACTGGGCAGAATCATATTGGAAAACAATCGAAAAGGATCCTCAGAAGAACCCAGATCTGTATAAGTTGCTTTATTATAAGCCGGGGACTGATAAGCCAATGACAGACCGCCAGCGAAAGGCCTTCTTAGATAACTTGGCCTATGATTTATCAGCGGTACTCCGAAGCGCCAACAATGCGAAGCGCACGTGGGGAAAGAATGAGAAGAAGGATGATAACTATGATGCGCGCATGGATGATGAGAATGGCGTGCTGGGTGTTTTTCGGGCTTCTGAGATTGATAACGAGCGCAAGGCCATGATTAAAGCGGTCCTAGAGACCGAAGGAGGTTTTTTGTCTCCTGAAGCTTCCGCGAAGTTTTATGGGAGCCAAGATGACAAATATAAAAAGATTATTTTAAAACATACTCTTGGTTACTTAACTACTATGCATTTCTCTCTTAACCAGACGCAGGCCACAGACAGCGCTCCCCCCGGCGAAGTCAAGTACGATAAAGATGATACCACAGGAGAAGACATCAAAGTACAAGGCGGTACCGGCGCGGACTATTTGGGCGAGATTAAAGTTGGCGCAAAGTATGTGGTCGGAATGTTAGATGCTGTAAGAGAGATTCTTAATGGTGAAATTCGTGAGATTTTTGATTCGCTAAAAAAACTTTCTGATAATCTGAATAAGTTTTTCGCCGGCGGATTGAAGAAAGATGGCCTCGCTCGACTTGCGGTTAGCAACGCAAACAATATTATCAGTAAGGAAATACTTGATCGCCCAGACTCACAGTCGACCCCGCCTGCCGTTGGCCGCCCCCAAGCCATGGGAGGCGCCCAGGTCCGCGGCGACACTTTTAATGAAGGCAAAAAGAAAACCAACAAATAGCCTTGACAAAAAAGTGTCGAGGTATTATAATATAAACTAACCATGAGGGAACAATGAGCAGAGCTTATGATGACAATCAAACTCTACAACAGAAGATTATTAAGGGCGCCAACGTACTAGCAGACAACGTAGCATCAACACTTGGACCGAAAGGTCGCAATGTTCTGCTTAAAGAAAAAGACAAGCAACCATTTATTACCAAGGACGGTGTGACAGTCGCAGCGTTCGTAGCACTAGAGGATCCATTTGAAAATGCGGGCGCCCAAATCTTACGTCAAGCGGCTATTGAAACTAATAATGAGGCCGGCGATGGAACAACAACGTCAACAGTGCTTGCGCGAGCTATCTTGCGCGAATCCCAACGATTTATCGCGTCAGGCGTATCTCCTATCGAGCTACAACGTGGCATCGATCTGGCTGTTAGGGAAGTGGTATTGAACTTAGAAGAACTCTCACAGCCAGTTAAGAGTGTCTCAGATATACAACATGTGGCTACCATTTCGGCCAATAACGATCCAACCATTGGAAAACTGATTGGCACTGCTGTAGATAAAGTAGGCCAGGATGGCTCTATTACGATCGAAGAGTCTCGCTCGATTGAAACTTCTCTCGATTTGACGGAAGGGTTCCGCTTTGATGCGGGATTTTGCGCAGGAGCTTTTGTCACGGATGAGCGCCGTGGGATAATGAGATACGAAGAGCCTTTATTTATGGTGACAGATCATAAGATTTCTAATGTTGAATCTATCTTGCCCGTTTTGGAGATGATTGCTCGCGAAAATCGACCTTTAGTAGTGATAGCTGAAGATATCGAAGGACAAGCATTGGCGGCAATGATTATGAACGCCATGCGTGGAACTTTAAAGATTGCTGCAATCAAGGCGCCTTTCTATGGCGAAGAACGACGAAATATTCTAGGAGATGTGGCGCTTTCTGTAGGGGCAACATTTATTACGCGAGAGAGCGGCACGAAACTGTCGGAGGTCCAGTTAACTGATTTGGGAACTGCGGAGTTTATCGAGAGCAATAAATATGTTTCGACTATTGTAGGAGGGGCCGCAGATTATGAAGATATTGAAGCAAAAATTGGTTCGCTGAAGCAACTGATTAAAGACACTGATTCGATGACAGAATGTAGTCGTATCCAAGAGCGAGTTGTGCGCCTTTCATCCGGGGTAGCAGTTATTCGAGTGGGCGGCGCTACCGAAGTTGAGATGACCGAGAAAAAACATCGTATCGAAGACGCGCTAGAAGCGGTCCGATCTGCCCAGCAAGAAGGCATCGTGTGCGGTGGTGGCGCCGCTCTTCTTTTGGCTTCTCAAAAGATAGCTATCACCGCTGAGCACGATGAGCAGGCCTACGGCGCCGCCGTTATCAGAGAGGCATGCCGAGCCCCTTTGCGCCAGATGGCGCTAAATGCTAATGAGTCTCCTGACATAATAATCGAGAAAGTCTTGGAGGCTGATCTTAATTATGGCTGGAATTTTAGAAGCGGAGAGATAGTTGATCTATTTAAAAGTGGAATTATCGATCCCGTTAAAGTTACCCGAACAGCGTTGCAAAATGCGGCTAGCTGCGCAGGCACTTTAATTACCACTAATTATGGGATCATACAAACGGAGTAAATATATGACAAAGAACATGAACAAGGGGGATTTAGTGTGGATTCCTCAACATACACGGTTACATTGGCTTCGCGAAGACAGCGACAAGAGATACCTGATCACCGATGCTCCTCGCACAGCCGTTATTTGCGATGAAGGCGAGAAAAGTTATGATGTTTTTATGGATGGAAATGTTTGGACAGTAAACAAAATGCTTACCTATCATGTGGAAGGTGAATATGCTGGTTAAACTTACAGAGGTGTGTAATAATGGCGCCGTCACCACCAACAAGATGTACTCACTGAGAGAGGTATTTGTTAATCCCGAGCATGTAGTGATGATACGAGAAGAGAGACGAATGAAAGAATTAAATGAGAATGGAAAGGTGGCGGCCGGCCTTGATGCTGCCCATCAATTTTCCAAATTGACAATCAACAGAGGCCAAGCCGGCACAGAAATTATAGTGGTAGGCGCCCCCGAAGTTATTGAAACAACCTTAAAGAACAACAAGCAGCTACTGCGAGGATGAAATGACAGAAAGAGTAAGAATAAACTACACGATTCCAATGGAAGAGTTGCCGCAAGAAATTGGTCGTCTTTTAGTACAGACTAGTGCCAATATTCAACAGTTAGATACGGAAGGGTTCCTATCTTGCCCGGTGTTGTCGGTGACCACCTTGAAAGAGGTAAGTGCTTTGCGCGCCTCTTTATATGATATAGATTGCCAATTACGCGATGTGGAAATGCTCATCGGATCTTACATGCAGCATTTGACAAGGCCTCCAGAGTCAGATAATTCTCAAGCCCAAGCGTTGTCCGATGCCGAGGGCGCCCTAAAAAATATTCAAAGCATGATACGCCCTCTCGCGTCTGCGGAAGATAGCAGCGATGAAGAGCCCTCTTAGAGATCTCCGGTTTAAGAACCTGTCGATAGCTACCCTCAAAAAATTGATTCCCACCGACGCCACCATAGAAAGTTATGGGTTGTTTGCTGGCGTAACGGAAATTGCGCTGGCGGTAGGGGGGCGTAACATTACTGCTTTCACCAATCAGCCGGTGATTTGGGAATTTTGGGACTTTGTAAGCCGAAATCCAGAGCGCTTACACGATCTCTTGACGCACAAGTCGTTTCGATTTTACGGAATTGGAGAGTTTATGGTACTTCAGGATCGCCTTCATACTTTTGAAGGGCAAGATATGCGGTCAGCGCTTTTCTTTCTTCTTAACAGGTGCTCTTCAGATGGTCGTCTGTCGGCTGGTGAATTTGAGCCAAGCCTTTATAATAAACTATCTCTTCATTACTTGAAAGCGTTCAAGAAGCCCCCTTCTTTGACTATAGGCTCTCACACCACAACCATAGAAGAACAGGCTCGCCAACCCACGGGCGTTGATTATATTGTGATGCCTAATTTAATCTTTAGTTACAATTTATTTGAAGAAGGCAAAAACATTAGTTATGATAGCTACTCGTATCAACATAGCGAGCTAAAAGAGCAGCTACGTGACGAGAAAAGCAAAATTGCTTTGGTTTACAATCATCATCCGGCGCTCTTAAAATTTTATGATGAGTTCAACATTCGTTTAATAGACAAGTATGGAAGACCGAGCGCCAATAAACAAGATTACGAGGAAGCCATTGTCACAAACTTCTAGTGCCTTACTTTTTGCATGCTGCTTGTTCATCCTTGGGCAAACGCTAGCGTGGTTTCAAAACAATAGCCAGTTCGTGTGGGAATGGTGGCAAGATCGCCCGCTATTAGCTGTGGGGCTCTTCTCTTTTCCGGTTGGGCTTTGCTTTTGGTTTGGCATCAAGATAGCGTATGAGGCGATGGGCGGTGTTGTATGGGGCCCTCGTTTTTTAATCTTTGCCTTATCGTATTTAACTTTTCCGCTATTAACGTGGCACTTTTTAGGCGAGAGCATGTTGACGCCAAAGACGCTAGTGTGTGTATTTTTGTCGTTCTTAATCATCGCCGTTCAACTTTTTTGGAGATAACATGAGACGAATAGAGAAGCCTTGGGGCTATGAAATAATTTGGGCCGAGACCCCGCATTATGTTGGCAAGTTGCTACACATTAATGTTGGAAATCGCCTATCGAAGCAATACCACCAACAGAAAGAAGAAACAGTATATGTTCTGAAGGGTGTTTTGTATAATTATGATCAGGATGACAAGATTCAGCGCATTATGCCCGGTCAGTCGCTACATATTTATCCGCACCAGATTCATCGCTTTGGTGCGGCCGAAGAGGATGTTGAGCTGATGGAGGTTAGCACCAATCACCTGGATGATGTGGTAAGACTTGAGGACGATTATGATAGATAATCCAAAATAGTAAACTATTTATAATGTTGAGGTTTATTTATGGGTTATTCAAGTGATAAATGGTTTAGATACCTTAAAGAAAATGTAAGATTAGACGAGGGAGTCCGAGACATTGGGCTTACCGAAATGATCGCTGACTTTATTGAGTCTGCGTTAAACGATGCGCCCGAGAGCGCAAAGACGTGGATGGGGCACATGTGGAAGCGAACGCATCTCCACCAGTATATGACCCGCATACAAATGCAGCGCCTTCGCTTTGAGACGATGGAGCCGCTCCTGTCGGCTCTTGACTATTACACAGCCGGCACGAAGCCAGACGATCTACCTTTAGATGAGCCCACCCCAGACGTTCAGTTTGAGAGCATCCTTAAAGAAGGTGTAGAGTGGAGCACTGAGAAAGCCGATCGCACCAAGCAAATACTCAAGAACATCAACCGAACCATTAAAGATGAGTCTCTGGGCAAGTGGCCGAGAGCCTTCAAGAAGGCTGTAAAAAACCTTAGCAAGCTGGGGCTCAAGAGCGAAGTGGTCG
>CEUX01070631.1_pt1 | contig 14904 bp, 24 predicted proteins | sample 531361 | NCBI WGS metagenome assembly CEUX01 (sample SAMEA2622736, study PRJEB7988) | marine metagenome | isolation source: saline water (ENVO:00002010), including
GCATCTGCCACTACTACCTTGTCGTTAGGGAAGCGCTCGCCATACATTTTAGCTAGTTCTTCATCTAGTTCTACTGCGGTTACCTCTATCTCTACATTAGCTTCATCGGCTACTTCGTTCCACTTGTAACGATTGCCACCTAGACAAGCGTATAGGTTTAGTATTTTCATTTTATCAATTGTTTATCATATTTCTAGCTTTTTGCCAGTTGTCAAGTGCGCTCTTTGTTTTAGATTGTTTTTCTTGTTTAAGGTCAAAGATTCCTTTCCAACCATTCTCAATGCTTTGATTGATGATTTGTTCCTGGACTTCGTGGCATCCTTGAGAAAGTCGCATCAGCTTTCCTATTGCAGCTTTTTCTCCTATTGGTTTATAGGATGTTCTGAATTGCTCTTTCCTATATTCCCTCCACTTTTTCCAAACCTCAACATTCAACTCTTCTAAATCTTGAAAATCAAACTCCTCTTTTTTAGTTATATCAGTATTTAGTTTAATATTAGTATTTAGTAGTTGCGGATTTTCCGTTTTCGGTTTTTCCGTTTTCGGTTTTTCCAAAATCGGTATCTCATAAACAATATAGTCAAACCCTTTGAACTTTCCAGACTCTCTCTTTTGCGTTCTTTCTACATATCCAAGAGCAATCAATTCTTTGAATCCAGTATAAACAGAATCCTTTTTGTCCTTGTGCCATTTCTCAACCTCCTCAACATATAAGTCCCAATCTTTAGGCAAAGCCAACAAATGGCAAAGAAGTCCTTTCGCTTTCAAGCTCATCTCTTTATTGAAGATGAACTCGTTGTTGATCGTGGTAAAATTCTCACTTTTCTTGACAAGAATCTTCTTCATAGCTTTTGAGTTTTTTAGCTAACAAAATCACTTTTTCAATATCAAAAAGAGTTATTTCTTCTTTTATCAATTTAATAAAAGAATCATTTTTGCTTTGATAAAAATTGTCAGATTCCATCAATTGTTTGTGTACTTTACAATGATGAATTGCAGTGGCGTGGTTTATCTTGAAAGAAGCAGCAATATCAATCCAACTCAATCTCAACATGTCTCTGCAATAAGTATAAACTAACCTCCTAGAATCTACAATGTGTCTGAGTCTTGATTTTGAGTAAAAATCTTTTTCATTTATGTTACAAACCACACAAGAAATTTCAACTGCTTTTTGAATTTTTACACTCAACTCCATTAAGTCGTTTGCCTTTTTAATCATTTTCATTATCTTCTATTTTTGATGTAATATTTGCAACATACTCATCAGCAATGTTAAAAAGTAAGTCAGTCACATCAATTTTATTATATATTATTTTATCAATCTCGACAGAGTGATAGAATGGAGTGTGATAGTCACCATAGTCCTCCCAAACTGTATACTCAAACTCCAATCCCTCCTCTGTCAAGTATGTGTCTTTTCTATTCATTAGAACGGAAGGTCTTTTGATCCTTCTGGTTTTTCACCTTTTAGAACCCAATTAGAGAACACCTCAGCAACTTCAATGATTCTTGCAACATCAGCTTCTCCAATCACATTACAAGCGTTGGTGAGGGCATTTTGTTTCACAATCATTTCCTCAGTTTTTTCAGACCTTTTGAAACTTGGTTTTGTCCCTGGTTGGAATGTTGAAACTGGTTTCACCTTGTTGATAGTTTTTCCGTTGTATTCTCTTGTTGTGATATCAACATCCACTTCTTGTCCCTCAAAAAATTTGTTTTGAGTTTCTGTCTTGGATAGATATTCTGCATTCATTCCATCTTGGAACTCAATTTGCCACTTGTAGAAGTGTCCATATTGACTATCAAAATCTCCATCAGACATCACATATTTCACTGTCTTTTTCATTATATATTAAGATTAAGTATTGATAATTGATTCATTGTTATTATCAGAGCTAAGATTGCTGCAGCTACGGACCAACAGAAAATTGCTCCAACATTGTCCCACAAGTATTTCTTAAGATTCTCCATCTAGATTGATATTAAGTTGTTTGAATATGATGTCAGCGTTTAATTTTCTCAAGTGAATCAAAGCTATCTGAATTCCTTTGTTGACTCCTTCCGTAATGGCTAAGTCAGTCAAATCACCCTCTTGTTTATATACTTTGATGAGTTCAGCATTTCTCATCTTTTGCTCTTTTAACTCTGCTATCAGTTGATTGATTGTGGCTTCCACAATATCAGCATTGAGAGTCTTGGTTTTGAGTTCTTCTTTTGGATTGAAGAACAAACTTGAAATCAAATCGTTTTTCATTGTTTTGTTTTTGTTAATTACTACTGCCAAAGCCCCGCATTTGTTTCAGTGCGGGGCGGTGGGGTTTTTTACTTATTATCTTTTTTTAAGTTCTATTTCAATTTGACTTTTTAGTTCTTTAAGTTGATCATTCGATAAATTAAAGCTGTTACAAACTTGTATAACTAGCATCTCACTAACTTTTGATAACGCTGTTTGTAGTTCCGTTTTTGTGTAATTTGTTAAATTCATTGTTTTGTTGTTTTGTTATTGTTTGATAGTTCAAATATACGAACTTTATTTTATTGTGCAAACTTTTCCACACAAATAATGCAAAAAAAATGCTTTTACTAGAGAAAAGAAATGTTGATTTTTTTTATCTAAAAATAAAAAAGGAGGTAAAAAACCCCCTTTTTCACTTAACAAAACAAGTACAAAAATTCATCAGAACGATGAAAGTGCGCAAATATATTAAAATATATGTGTCAAGTGCGCAATCTGTCCATTTTCTTTTGAATGAATGAATCCTTCCACTGCTTTAGGAGAACCACAATATCCTTTCTGATAGTGCCAAGCATCAGTACCACTCGGACTTCTCAAGAATTCAAGAGTCACTCCAATATCATCAAAGCTGGTGAGATATTTGAATCGTTGCTTGTGGTGAATGTGATGGAGATACCAGTATCGATGACTAGTCTTAGACCAAAGTTTCGGCTTCTCTTGAGCCATTAACAAAGGAAGTGAATTTTTTTTTGCTCCATCTCCGTGAGTCAATCCAATTAGACTTGAGTGATATTGATAATACTTTCGATGAATAGGATCAGCATCCACATAAACTGAATCGGTGTTTCTGAACCAAGATTTCAAAGCGTGAGCCAAATGGAATCCACTCATATAATCGTGATTGCTCATTGAGTGAACACAATCCACTTGAGCTAGATTCATAAGCATTTCAACGCATTCAACATAAACTTCTAGAGCTGTTGTAAAGTGTCGATACCATTTCCCAGAAGTGTCTTGTGGTGTTCCTCTTGTTGTAGTTCCTTGAACATTGTCAGTGTGCAAAATATCGTTTCCTATGCAAAATAACACCCTATCAATAGTAAACCCTTCAGACTTGGAGATAATCCCTCTAACCCCATCTAAAATGCGTTTTCGAGCAATCTTGATATTGTAGTTGCTTCCAGTTTCTAAAGCATCAGCATATTTTCCAATATGAACATCAGCTGGATTTATTACCAAAAGATGACCATCTTTGAGCTTTGGATAGTTTATTGAAGGATATTTCGGTGAGTATTTTGAAATGAGTTCTTCAATACTTTTGAGAAACTCATCTCTTGAGAACTCGTTTGGTTTGGCAAAGATTGAAAATCGTTTACTTTTGTACCAATAATGATGAACAGAGTTGACATCAATCCCAGCTTCTTCACATTCCTTTTCTAGCAGCTTTCTGTTCTTTTTGTCCTTCCTAAATTCATCAATCAATCTCCACTCATCTTCAGATAGTCGATATCTTTTCTGATGTTTCATTGTTTGTTTTTTACCTTCTCAATGCTTCTTCCAGCAAAGTAAGCTCCGTAGACTGTGATAAGAAGCGTTTGATAGATTGGTTTGTATGCTTCCTCAATAGTAAAGCCACCAACATTCCCATCAAATAGAGAAATAAAAACAAACATAACAGTCAAGAAAATCAATGTCAATGGTCTGATGTTAGCAGAAAGCCAGTGTCCGCTTTTGGCATCCGCTTCCCATCTTCTTGTCACTTGTTCTTGAGCTGACTTTTCAGCATCCATAAGAATCTGTTTCAGCTCTTGTTTGGCTTTGAGTCTTTCTTCATCCGTTGTAATAACCTCATCCAAAATTGATTCAGCATTGTCAACGACTTTTCCGAATATTCCTCCTAGTAAATTGTTAAGCATAATCTTGATAAGTTATTGTGACCTCGTTTCCTAGTTCTAGTTGCTTTGCTATTATTGGATAGATCCTTTTATATGCGTTTGCAGATTTGCCTATGAATCCATCCTTGATGATGATGTTGTTCTCTTGACTATCTCCCACCAATAAACAACCAGCAGTGTGTTCATCGGTGTTTCCTTGATGGATAAGGATATATTCAAAGTTCGGAACATCCATCACTTGAATCATTCCCTTGTGAAAAGAAGGATATTTCTTTTTATATCTTGCATCAAACCCTCCATCTTTTCTTAACTTGAGATTGTATGTTCCAGCTGGAACTCTTGTTTCTCCTTTTACTTTCAAAGCTCTTCTTTCATCTTCTAAAGTGTAACAAAGAAACTTCAATCCAACATCAGTATTTTCAAAAAGAAGTCCACTTGTGGAATCTGATTGACTGCTTATGCGTAAGACTAAAAGATTCATTTTTGTTTTTTTATGAATTCTAGGATGATGTTGATTTTCTCTTTTATATAAGCAACATCCTCTGCGTTCTTTTCGTGATACTTTGAGAACTGAGAACGAACCTCAATAATTGAAAAAAAGAAGAATTTATACAAAGCATACAAACTCCCTAACAATAAAATAAGAGTTAATCCGTATCGTTCTATTAATTGTAAAATCTCTTCCATTATAGTTTGCAGTTTTTACACATTTTTAAACATACCTTTCCAAAGGTTAAAAAGTTCAATAAATTACAGATAAGATTTTTCATATTATTTGTGATGTTTGCAATTAGTAAAAGTGGCAATCTCTTTTTCAAGTTCCACAATTCGGTCCTCATTTTCATTGATGATTTTTATCTTTTTGTCAAGTCTTGAATCCAAAACTTTGATATCCTCCTCAAGTTGATTGATAGAGCTATAAGCAACCCCAAGAGAAAAAATGAGTCCTAGAATCCAAATAAGATTGGAGATTGTAATCTCTTTTTTTATCATACTCCTTGACCTCTTGAGGGTTTCTTGCGTTGTTTCTTAGAAGTGTTCTTTGAATGCACTCCAGGTCTTTTCTTCTTTGGTTTCTTTCTAAATGTAAAACTAATTCCTTTTGCCATCTTTTCTGTTTTTGATTAGCTTGTCCGCTGTGTAAATTATTGACAAAGACAAAAGAACAATCTTTAGGATCATCTCAATTTGAGTGAAGCTGATTGCCAATGTTGTAATATTTAAAGTGAGTACATCCCCACAATCTTTGAGAAGTGTTTTCATCATCTTACCATTTTAAAATCAAAGCCGATGTCGGCATACCATTTAATAGAACTAGCTAGAGTTCCACTTCTTTGAATGCTCACGAACAATATATCTCCAGCAGTAAAATCATTTCCAGAAGTCAAAGCAGTGTTCAAAGAGAAAAGATGATTTTGATTGTTTTGACTTGTTAAAGAAAAAGAAGTGACTAGGTTGATTGTGAGATTACTCGTTGAGTTAGCATTGGGAGAAGCATTCCAAATCTTAATCGTTGCATTATCACCACTTCCAGCATTACTAGAAGACCACCCCTTCACTCTTTCGAGTGTGCAATCTTCTGGAGCTACAAATATAGCAAACTGTGAAGCCCATCTATTTGGTTTCGAGTTTCCATCAGCTAAAGTAGCTGCTGAATTTACTGAAAAAGTTGAAGAGCCAAAAGCAGTAAGATAATCGTTTCCATTTGTTCCAGTGGATAAGAAAAGAGATTGATGACAATACAATCTTTTACTTTTCGCTTGAGTGATAGTGTTTTTACCAGTGAAGATAATTCTTGAAGATATTGGAATCACAAAAGGAAAAGTCACAGAAGAAAATCTTAATGTCGTGTCAGAAGATCCAACTGAACCAGCTAGGGTGATAGTAGAAGTAAAACCAAAGGGAGTCACAACAATCATCTCATCCCCTTCTTTCAAGATATCAATTCCAGGAGGTGTAATGCTCAAAGTGGTAGTAGCTCCAGCGGCTTTCTCAGCTGTAACACTTGCGATAGTATTAGAAGATAAGAATCTAAAGTTGTTGCTATTTATTGCTTTTCCCATCTTAAAAACCTATTTCTTGAATGAACTCAGCTGGTGTTTCCTCAAATTCTTCTGTTTCTGTCAATCCAGTGAAGTCGCTTGTCGTAAGATACCATTCTCCTTTATATACTTCTTCATACGCTCGATATGTCCATCCGTTTGCAATATAAGATTGACTTTCAAAAACTAAGGAGTCAGCGAACTCAATATATTCGTTTGCTGTTGGTCGCATTACAAATCCAGCTTGAAGAATTGGAATTGTTTGTTGTTGACCAGCTTGAAATTGATTGACTAAAATCTTTGAAATGTTTGAAGTAATACCAGTAGAAAAAGCAGTCCAAGAGGATTCAACTCCTAAGCTAAAATTAACACCATCAGAAGAAACTTTCAAACCTCCATCATTCCAAGCTTGCGGACCATCCCCCATCAACTGAGTTCCCAAATCAAGAACAGCATTTGCTGTTGAAGTTTGATTCTCTGATTTGAACTCTCTCTCTCCAAATATGTCACCATCTTGAATAAAGGTGATTGTATTTCCTTGAAAGATGTTTGGATTGAAAGGACCGCTAGAATCTTGAAAAACAAAATTCACTGTTGTTGCATTTTGAAAAGTAGTTGTTCCAGAGTTTTGAGTCACTCCATCACCTTCCCAAATATCATAGAAAGCTCCGAAAGATAACTGACCAGCAGCGGGAGGGTTCGGAGCAATAAATTCAATCGGAAGAACAATATTTTGATCACCTCCAAGAGCTGCATTCACAGCCATAAAATAAGCACCAGCAGAAAAGTGCGTGTTGTAATATCCTTCACTTAATGACCATCCAGAGTTTGTGTAATAATAACTTCCAACCTTTAAGACTACCGCCACTCTTAAAATATAGTCTAAGCTTTCATTAGGAGGGTTTCCCCAATAATAAACTCCAGAAAAAGGATCTTGAGTGGTTATTGGAAATTGAACCTTACAATTGAATTGAACTTGTAGAGAGGAGTCAGCAATAAGAGGAACAAAAGCAACATCTGCATCTAGCGTTGGTGCAGAACCAGCCGCAAGAGTGTAATTTTGATTGAATAGAACATTATTGCTCCAATCTCCATATATTGTCACAGTTTTTTTTAGGGTGGGATAAAATGATTGTCTTGCTCCAGAAAGCATAATAAACGCTTGCCCATCTTGTTTCGTTCCAGCTCTTGAAACCATTGTGTCTATTGAAGCGTTATCAGCTGGTGTCGTTGTGTCCGGTCGATAGTTTCTAAATGTTGCAGAGTTTCTATATCCAGACTCTTGAAAGAAACACCAAACCCCTTTTGATTGGAATAATCTTGCACCCCATAAACGACAATATTCATTTAATACTTGAAAAGCTGTTTTATATTTAGTGATTCCAGATTGAAAAATGCTAAAAACATTAAGTCTGTTTGCTGTGTATTCTAACGGATCAATGTTAGAAGCTGGCGTGGGTTGGTCAGATTCATACCAATTGACACAAGTTCTCAATATTATATCTGATGCTCCATAAAAATCATAAGTATTTGAATAATATCTTAACATATTTTGTATAATTAAAATATGTTTTTCCAAACCTAAATTTCCAAAAAATACATCTCTGTTGTAAGGAATGTCTTTCAAAAAGGTCAATCCATCAACTGCTCTTAGAGTTACTTTGTTTGGATGAGATTCCAACATCTCAGAACCTACATCCCCTAGAATTGTTCCTCTCCAATAGTTTTCGTTTGCTCTTAAAATCTGAACTCTGAATCTTCCTTGTGCGCCTTCTCTTATGTTTCTTGTGAAAGTATCGAAAGCAGCATCTTCTGAAATAGCAAAGATAGAACAAGAACTAGCTTTGATAGTGTCAAACCTTTGTTTTCCTTCTCCATTATATTTCAAAGAGAATCCTGGTGACCGAACCTTAAAATCAGTTGCGCTTCCAGTGTGGTCGGAATCGTAAATTTGGATTTTATAGTTTACACCGTATACAGTGTCAAATTCTGCTTGATATCTTATGTTTCCTAATGCCATTTAAAAACTTCTGTTTGAACGTGTTTTAAATCTATCGGAAGCCAGAACAATATCCTCTCCACTTATTGTCCCCACAACATTTACAGTTTCCATTGATAGCATTCCTTTTAATTTATCAAGAGGAGCGATTACCTCTGGATTGACACCCGCTCCAAAGTTATCCCCAACTATTGCTTGTGTTGGTCCAAAAGCCAAACCCCCTTGTGCAAGTGTTGGAAGTGGAGTGGCTACAATCGTTGCAATTTGCCCCGCTCCAAGTCCACCTATAATTATAGAAAGTGGAATATTTGGTAGAGCTGCTGCTACTGCTGCGGCTGTTGAAATTGTTGCACTCATAATAGCTTGAGCTTTTTCCATTCTAGCTTCTTTCTTCATTATCGCTTTTCTTTTCTCAGCAACATCTTCATCTAGAGTCAATATTGCACTCGCTTTCTGTTCTTCTGTTCTTTTTGAATTGTTAATGTTTTCCAATTCTCTTTTATAGTAATTATCAAGCTCTTGATTTCTTTTTTTAAAACTAGCTTGAATCAATCCATTAAAAGCAGAGAAAACTTTACCTCCAACCTCGGAAAATTTACTCAATCCACCTTGCATTTTCTCTATCATTACATCAAAATTCAATGAGGTCAAGATTGCTGATTCATTCGTTGCATTTGTTCCCTCCTCGATTGTGTCGAATAGTGTTGCAACTAATGGTTTTGCTTCTGTAATTTGGTTTTTTAAAGTGTCAGCGAAGGTAAGTTTCGGTTCTTCTATTTTTTCAAAACCCAATCCAATGGTATCAACAGCTGCGGGAGCTTGTTGAGGTGTAAATCTTCTTCCTCCCGATGATGCAGTGCTACCTCCTCCTCCTAATGATGCAGTGCTACCTCCTCCTACAAATCCGCCAGTTCCCACCCCCATCGAACCACCAAGCAAGTTCAAAGCACCAGCGGCTTCTGTAGCTTGATTTTTTATTGCATCAGTGAAAGATCCGAATTCGTTTTCATATTCTTTTGTTTCAACCTTTAAGTCATCAATCCCTTCTTGCATAGCTTCAAAAGGATTTGGAATTGTATTTTTTCCAAAAAATTCTAAAATTCCATTGAATCCATCTATCACTAAATTCAAAGGATTGAACTCTATCAAGAATTTTATAGCTTCTAAAATTGCATTCTTCCACCAAGACCAATCTCCTAATCTTTCAGCAAAAGCATCATAATTCTCCCTAACAAATAGAAAAGCTGCAACTATAGCAGTTATTGCTGCTATTGCTATTCCAACTGGACTTGTCAAAAGCGCAAAAGCTGTGGCAAGTGATCCAATCAAAGAAAGAGCTGGACCTAGAGCAGCAACCAAAATTCCAATCGTTACTGCAATTCTTTTAGCTTCTGGACTTGCTGATTTTATTGCTCCCACCAGTTTTTGAAAAAAACCAACTGCTTTCATTGCAATAGGAAGAAGAGCTTGTCCTAATTCAACTCCTACATCTTCAAGATTTGCTTTTAATATACGAGATTGATTGGCAAAGCTCCCAGAAGTTCTTGAGAAATCTCCAATAGCTTTTCCACTTTGCTCGGTTGCAATTTGTAGATTCGCCATTGCTTTAGCTTGTTTTTCAGAAACACCTTGCTCTGCTTGTATTGCAGCAATTCGCTCTTTGTATTCAGCTGTATTTTGTCGAATAACAATACCAAGACTTTTTGCTGATTCGGTTTCACCTAGTAGAGCTTTTGTCAATGCTTTTGATGCCCCCTCTGCACCTCCTTCAAAGTTAGTAAAAGAAGCAAGGTCAACAGCTAACCTATTGACTTGATCTGATAGATTCAGTGCAGCTTCTTCTTGGAAGCCAAAACCAACTAATAAGTCACCCGTATCTCCAAGAAGTTGCTTTGCAGCTCTACCCGACAAACCAAAATTCTGCTGTAAATTCTTTGCTGTTTCATTGGCTTTACCTTGCATAGAAGAAAAGACAGTGTTGAATTTAGCGTTTGTTTCTTCAAAATCAGAAGCCAGTTTTATTGTTCCCGCTCCTAGAGCTGCGAGAGGCAAAGTCAATGAGCGTGTCATTGAACTTCCAACTTGTTTCATTTGTCCTGGAAGTTGCTTGATGCTTTTTGTTACACCACGCAAAGCACTTTGAAACTGCTTGTCGTTTAATCCAAGTCTAATCGAGAGGGTTTTTTCTGCCATCTTCTTTGGTGTTTAGCTGTTTATATAATTTGATAGCATACTCTGCTCTTCTTTTTCTTTCTTCAAGAGTGTCTTTTGTCTTGAACTCTTTCTTTTCCCATTCAAATTCAATCAAGTCTTTTGGAGATATTTTTTTGCTTTTCTTTGTGTGTGGCTGTAAAAATATACATCCAAGCCATCTCACTCTCTCCCATTCAAATCTCTCCTTCATTTCCCTCACCTCGTTTCTTCCTCTTTGAATAAGAAAGAACTCGTGGAAAGTTAAGTTCCAAAATTCTTCTGGAAGCAATCCTAATCCATAGGCAACCGCTTCCAAATCATCCCACTCTATTTCTTGGGAGCTTTCTTTTTGCTCCCTTTTTCGTTTCCCGACTTTTCTCTTCCTTTTGCTGCAAATTGATTAGAGAACACATCCATTACCTTTTGTATGGTTTCAAAGTCCTCATCTAAGATGTCAGCAATATCATCAACCGAAAGAGAAAATTCTTTTCCAGCTTTTCTTGCTCCATCAGTGAGTCCAGCTTTTATCAAAAAACAAGCATCATCAAGAGATAAATCTTCACCGAGCTTGTCTAAGTCTGTTAGTTTTCTGTTGGTTTCTTTGCAGAATAATCTCAAAGCATTCATTCCGAATCTGCAAGGATAATCCGTTCCGTTTATTATTACGATTTCAAACATTGTTGTTGTTTTTGTTGGTTAAAAAAATGTCGGCTGGAGGAGGACACAAAGTCCAACCCCCCAACCAACAATGAAAATTAAATAGAAGTCTGAGTGAGTTGTCCAGTTCCCTCGATTGAACAAGAGTACGTTGGAGCATCTTCCACACCACCACTCACCTCAAGAGAAGTGATGAACCCTGAACCAGTATATTTGTAACCAGCTGGAGTTGCAAGAGCAAAAGTGAAAGTCACTGAAGTTCTATTGTCTAATTGTGTAAAGATTTCATCTGGATCAGTTGTTGAGCCGCTAGAAGTGAAATCCATTAATCCATCAGCAGAAAGAGAGAAAGACTTTTGTCCTCCAATTAAATCTCTGTATCCACTTGAATCTTTTGAGCTAACATCAATAGTATCAGCATTGATACTGATTGAGCAGCTTGTTGAGTGAAGTAGTTTGAATTCATCAGCAGATGCATTAGCTGCTTGGACCTTCAAAACTAGATCTGTTCCATTAAAAATTGCCATTTTTTTAGATTTAAGTTATTAAAAATTAGTTATCCAAAGAAGGTCCAGACTCATCAAGAATCTCCTCTTTTTTAGATGCTTTTTTCGGTTCTGCAATAGCTTTCCAGCTTTTCAAAACTCGGTATTCTTTTGGACCTAGTTCATAAGATTTCCCTTTCTCATAAGAAATCCCTCTGAAGTCACAATCCTTTTTAATTTTATATTTCATATCTTATAGGTTTATATTGAATCTAAAATCCATATCCATTTGGTGAATCCCGTTATCACCAAAGCTATCATCGAAAGCATTTGATCCGCTTTCAAAGAAGCACTTATCTATCACTACTCCTCTAGTTGTTCCCGAATAATAATCAAGAGCGGTTCTTACTTTTTGGGATAAGTCTTGACAAGTGTCATAACTTTGAGCGAACACGCTTATCTGAGCCACTACATAATCATAAGTTGAAACTCCGTTTTTTGTATTGTTTGGAGTAGTGCTTACAATATGATAGATGATGAAAGGAGCTGTAGTGCTTGTTGGGACTCGATATCCAGAAGGATAAATCCTTGTCCCAGTCGTAGCATTGTTCACAAGTGTTTTCACATTTGCAGTATCATCAAGAAGTCCGAATATTGCTTTCCCTACATCCATCTTTATAGTTTTTTAGCAAATCGTTTTGTAATAATTCCTTTTAGTTTGTTTATCACATCTCCCATCACTTGCGCTCCTTTGGCTTGTGCAGCAGCTTCCAGCATCCTTCTTGGACTGACTCCAGCTTTTCCATACTCTAAGAAATAGAAATAGAATCCACTCTTGTTTTTGTTTGCAAATGATTTCTTTACCCTTGGTCCTATATAAACAGCTGGTTTTCTTCCTCTTGAAGTTTTACCGCTTATTATTCCGATTGACCTTTTTAGCTGTCCAGTTGTTTGCTGTCTCCTTTTATTGTCTAAGCTACCAAAAGAAGCAAGTCCCTTATCAATTTCGCTTCTGATCGCTGGGACAAGAGGTCGAGCCGCCTTCCTCAGTGCGCTTCTCAAAGTGTTTCTGAGTTTAGTGTCCGAGTCTGGAAAGAGCTTATCAAGGTCGTTGATAATTTGCTTCAACTCCTTTTCATCGATTGATATGGTTGTAAACTCTGCCATTAGTCAACTAAGTTTTCAATGTTTTTTCTTTCACAATATAAAACCAATCCCTCTCTCCTTCCTATTTCTTCAATAGAGTTGATGATGTAAGTGTTTGTTCCTCCAGTCACTCCCATTCTTTGAACGGAAATATAGTAAAGAGGAGAAACATCAATGTCATCAGTCCATCGAATTGTCATTTTTGTTGGTACTGCATTCACAAGAGCATCAGCATCAAAAGTGTTTTTCCCTCTGCTTTCTTCAATCCTAGCGAATGCGTTTGTTGTTGTTCCAGTGGAAAGAGTTTTCTCTCCATAGGTGTTTTGAGTTGCGCTCGTTTTGATTATCTGAATCGGTCTGTCAAGTCTCCCTATATTCATATTTCAACAACTCTGTAAGGGTTTAATAAGTGTTCCACCATCTTTGGAATCTCTGTCGCAATAGTTCCAGTGACTACATCTTGTCTTATTTCATAGTAACGACCAATCACAAGAAGTTGAGCTTGAACGATTGCTTTTGGTATCTCATCAACATCAGCTGGACCACAATCAGTCAAATTAATTCTCACCCCACTTGGAATGTTCTCTGAAGTGTCTGGATAATTTGAATCATCTTTTAAGAAGATTCTTGCTGGTTGGCTAACATCATCAACATTGTAGTTTGAATCTGCAAATGTTTGAAGTGAATCATTGGTGTCATAATATTGAATCTGAACTGTTCCAGGATTCCACACTCCATTCAAAGTTATAACTTCTGAATCTGGAAACTTATCCATATAAAAAGTCATTGCACTATTTTGAGCCAACATAAAGCCAAGATAATTTTCACACGCTGAACGAGCAACAGAAATCAAAGTTGTGATATAAGTGTCATCTCCAGTATAAGAAGAATCAACTCTCAAGTGTGCTTTTGCATCAGCAAGAGAGATGTATTCAGTTGTTACATTCGTTCCTCTGAATCTTAACCTCCCAACATTGTTGAGCTTCTTGTTGTTTATTATAGCGTTTATCATCTCGAAAGTTTAAAAAAAGAGGGAGTGAGTTGCCCCAACTCCCTCTTAAAATCAAATCAATTATGCTTCAATCAAAGTAGCAAAAGCAGTGTCATTCTGAACTGCATCACCATCAACTAAAGAAGTTACAATCATTCTAGTTTGACCGATTCCACCATCAGTGTAAGGATCAACTAAGATGTCTAGTCCACCGAACTGAGCGATGTGAACTTTTGAGAAGTCACCGAATAAAACGTGTTCTTTTCCAGAAGCTCCAGAAGCAGCAACACCAGAAGAAACGAAAGTGAAGTATCCGTTTGCAGTCTTATCTCTGTTGTCATATAAAGGAGAAACAGAAGAAACTTGTGCTTCAGTTTTTACTTTAGTGTAAGCATCCATATCCATTAAGTAAGCCATTCTTGCTCCTTCTAATTGAACACCATTTCCAAGAACAGTAGTTTCAAGAGCAGTCAATGTAGCAGCAGAAACAGCAGCTGTTGATCCAGCAGCAGCATCAGCAAAGATAGAAGCTGGAGCGTTTGATACATCACCAGTGTCAAGCAATGCGTTCTCTAAAGTAGCAGCAACAGATTGAGCCATATTTCTGCGAAGTGCAGCTTCAATTCCAGCGTTTTGAACTAGAGCTTCAGCAGATACATTCACAATAGAAATAAGTTTCTTTGGGCTTAAAGTAACACCAGAAGCAGTACCGTTAGCAGCTGGAGCAGAACCACCAGCTTCTGGAACGAAACCAGAGTTGATTGAACTGAATACTGGGAACTTCATATTGTTAACGCCAGAGTAAAAATTTGCACCAGCAGAAGCAAGAACTAAGTTCGCTTCTAATTGGTCAGTCCAAGCCATAACTTCAGTAGCGTTTCCAGCAGCAGTACCAACAGCAGCACGAGTCAACACGCTTGAAGGGATTGCAATACCTTTGAAAGATTGTCCAGTATAACGAGCTTCATTACGAGCTTCCTGGTCCATCTCTTTGATAAGTCCTTCCATATTTCCAGAGTATGCAGCTTTCATTGCATCTTGGAAAGAATACTCACGTATTTCTTTTGGAGTGTTCTCAATCTTTTCAGACTTTTCAACTTTACTTGCTTGTAGTGCTTCAAAAGAAGCAGCTCTTTTAGCTTGTGCTTCTAAAGCACTAGCTTTTTCATTTAGAGTGTCGAATTCTTTAGTTTCTGAATCAGTTAGCTCACGTCCCTCAACTTTCGCTGAGTCAACGATTGCTTCCATATTTTCAACAAC
>CEUX01103980.1_pt1 | contig 14877 bp, 10 predicted proteins | sample 531361 | NCBI WGS metagenome assembly CEUX01 (sample SAMEA2622736, study PRJEB7988) | marine metagenome | isolation source: saline water (ENVO:00002010), including
GCCGCCGTGTCGGCAAGGTCAGCGAGCTGCAGGCGGCCCTGCAGGACGAGCCCCTGGCGGGCCGCCTGGGCATCGCCCACACGCGCTGGGCCACCCACGGCGCACCCAGCGAGCGCAACGCGCACCCGCACTTCTCCGGGCACGAGCTGGCGGTGGTGCACAACGGCATCATCGAGAACCACGAGGCGCTGCGTGAGCGCCTCAAGGGCCTGGGCTACGTCTTCACCTCCGATACCGACACCGAGACCATCGTCCACCTGCTCGACCACAAGCTGCAGCAGCTCGGCGACCTCAGCGCCGCGCTCAAGGCGGCGATTCCCGAGCTGCATGGTGCCTATGGCCTGGCCGTGATCAGCGCCAGGCAGCCGGATCGCCTGCTCGCCGCCCGTAGTGGCAGCCCGCTGGTGATCGGCCTGGGCCTGGGCGAGAACTTCCTCGCCTCCGACCAGCTCGCCCTGCGCCAGGTCACTGACCGTTTCATGTACCTGGAAGAGGGTGATATCGCCGAAATCCGTCGTGATGGCGTGCAGATCTGGGATGCCAGCGGCAACCCGGTACAGCGTGAAGCCGTGCAGTACCACGAGGGTGCCGAGGCTGCGGACAAGGGCGAATACCGCCACTTCATGCTCAAGGAAATCCACGAGCAGCCCAAGGTGGTGCAGCGCACCCTGGAAGGCCGTCTGGGCAGCGATCATGTGCTGGTGCAGGCCTTCGGCCCACAGGCCGCCGAGCTGTTCGCCAAGGTGAAGAACGTGCAGATCGTCGCCTGCGGCACCAGCTTCCACGCCGGCATGGTCGCCCGCTACTGGCTGGAAGAACTGGCCGGCATTCCCTGCCAGGTCGAAGTGGCCAGCGAGTTCCGCTACCGCAAGGTCGCGGTGCAGCCGGATACCCTGTTCGTCAGCGTCTCGCAGTCCGGTGAAACCGCCGACACCCTGGCGGCGCTGCGCAACGCCAAGGAGAAGGCGCCGGGGCAGGGCGGCTACCTGGCCAGCCTGGTGATCTGCAACGTCGGCACCAGTTCGCTGGTGCGCGAGTCCGACCTGTGCCTGCTGACCCAGGCGGGCCCGGAAATCGGCGTGGCCTCGACCAAGGCCTTCACCACCCAGCTGGTCGGCCTGATGCTGCTGACCCTGTCGCTCGGGCAGGTACACGGCACCCTGGACAAGGCGCTGAGCGCCGAGCTGGTGGAAGAGCTGCGGCGCCTGCCGACTCGCCTGGGCGAGGCGCTGGCCATGGACAAGACCGTGGAGAAGATCGCCGAGCTGTTCGCCGAGAAGCACCACAGCCTGTTCCTTGGCCGTGGCGCGCAGTACCCGGTGGCGATGGAAGGTGCGCTCAAGCTCAAGGAGATTTCCTACATCCATGCCGAGGCCTACCCGGCCGGCGAGCTCAAGCATGGTCCGCTGGCCCTGGTCGACGCCGACATGCCGGTGGTCACTGTGGCGCCGAACAACGAGCTGCTGGAGAAGCTCAAGTCCAACCTGCAGGAAGTGCGTGCGCGTGGCGGCGAGCTGATCGTCTTCGCCGACCAGCAGGCAGGCATGAGCAACGGCGAGGGCACCCACGTGGTGGCCATGCCGCATATCCACGACCTGCTGGCACCGATCCTCTACACCGTGCCGTTGCAGCTGCTGTCCTACTACGTCGCCGTGCTCAAGGGCACCGATGTCGACCAGCCGCGCAACCTGGCCAAGAGCGTGACGGTCGAATAACGGCTTTCGCCGGGCCGGCAGCTCATGGCTTCACGGAATAAAGATTGACACAAAATAATAAAGTCTGACACAAGCTATTATAGTTTGACACTAACCGTAAGCCCCTGTATCTACAGGGGTTTTCTGTTTTTATGCTAGGCCGTTTGTCAGGAGCCGCTGCCTCAATTTTCAGCAGGAGTATTCTGGAAAGCCCTACGACATGGCAGCTTGTTAGCTCATGTTTTCCTATAACTACTCTCTTGCCGAACGAGGGGAGCGGTCCGGACGGACTTAGGAGGGCGGGTGCGAGGTCGTAGGTTTGCTTCAAATCAGGATATCGAACGGCACATCGCCAATGGGTTTGGAGCTGGCGCCGGAGCTGAGTATGTGCCTTGGTTACGTGTTCAGGATGTCCCTTCGATGGGGCGTTCCTGGAAAATCCAAGGTGTTAAGATTGATCGAATTCATCACCTCTTATCCGACCTTGAACGGGCGTACTTTTTACTCTGTGAGTTTTCAGAGGACGTCGTAGATATCCGCGAGCAGTATCCCCTACTGCCGGTGGAGAGCACCCAGGCGATCGCCAGGGCTATCGGTGTACGGTATCCAAAATACAAAACGACCTCTGTTCCTATGGTAATGACCACTGACTTTTTGCTGTCTGTAAAGCAGCCAAATGGAGACGTAAAGTCCGTTGCCAGGACGATCAAATACGCGAAAGACCTTCAAGGAAAAGGTTGTGCTCGTACGTTAGAAAAACTCGAAGTCGAGAGACGGTTCTGGGTGAACCAAGGTGTAGACTGGAGCATCGTAACGGAGGAGTTGTTTACGCCCGATTTGATCCTGAATCTCGTATTTCTTCGCAAATTTGCCAAATTGCCTCGTGCCTTGATGGATGTCCCGCTGCATTTGCAATTCATCGAGATACTTGAATCAATAAAGGGTTGCCCTTGGTCAACGTCGGAGAGCTTGCGGAAGATTGGACACCGATTATCCATACCGTATACCGATGCTCGCGACATTTTCTTTAATTTGATCTGGCGGAAAACTATTAGGATTGAATTAAGTGGTGCGCCGTTACAGCTCAAGTCACCTTTGCCAGACTTCAGTGTTTTTTATCCCACTGAAATATCCACACTGAGCGAGAGGTCGTCATGAAAATTTCAGTTAATGACGTCTTTGAGCCTGTCACGGAACTCTCCTTGCTCTCTACTATGGCGAGAGCAATTCACCTCGACGAGAAGCACGACGCACTGATTGTTATGGATCTAACGGATCCTCCCAGGAAGCCGTATTCGATTGGTCTTGAGGAATTCAGGGTGTCATTGGTATCAGGCGATACAAAGCCTGTGGTGATGGCAGTGCCAGAATTTCTACTGGTTTTGGAAGAAGATCTCGACGAGCGCGCGAGGCGTGATAGAGACCAAAAATGGGCTCTGATTGCGCCACTTTTGGACCCGGCCTATCCAGGGCAAATATTTGTTCATGGCGAGATGGGCCGATTGGTAAGTGATCGCGCCGCTGAGGCGGGTGTGCAGCGTAAAACGCTATATCGTTTGTTGTATCGATACTGGTTTTACGGGCAAGTAAGAAATGCGCTTCTTAACAACTATTCTGCTGTAGGTGTTGGGAGTCGTAATTACTCCGCTGATAAGCCGCCGGGACGAAAGCCAAGGTTTCAAGGGGTGTTAGTGTCGCCTGCCAAATTACTAAGCGATATCGACAAGAAGTGTATCCGAGTTTGTTACGCGCTTTACGTAAAGAACAAGAAGTCGACGATTGATAGCGCGTACAACAAAATGCTCAATAAATATTATTCGGAGAAGCGGCTTTCTAAAAATCCCGAAAACGAGGTCGTATTGCTTCCTCAATCTGAAATTCCGACGTTTAACCAGTTTAATTATTGGGGAAAGCAGTTCTTTGATGATACCGAGACTGATCGTGGACGCATGGGGTTGACGAAGTGGCTGAAGGATTGCCGTCCATTATCCGGTACCGTCCGCGACTGGCTTAGAGGTCCTTGTCATCAATTCGAGATCGACGCGACCATCGCTGACATTTACTTGGTCAACAGCTACTCCCGACGAATGCTTATCGGCCGCCCCGTGGTGTACATCGTAGTCGACAGTTTCTCAGGGATGATCGTTGGCCTTTATGTAGGCCTTGAGGGGCCTAGCTGGAACGGAGCTCGACAGGCGCTGTTCAACGCGTTCACCTCCAAGGTGGAGTTCTGCGCGCAAAACGGTGTTGATATCACTCCTGAGGATTGGGACTGTCGTCATCTGCCACATCAAATCTACGCCGATAGAGGTGAAATGTTGGGGGCTGCTGCTGAGGGGCTCGCGTCTGGCCTGGGTATCGATATGGGGACGGCCCCGCCATACCGACCGGATTGGAAACCGATGGTCGAGAGCCGCTTCGGCATCCTGAACGACTTAACCGGTATTAGGTGGCTCCCCGGCGGAGTAGCAGCCCGAGAGAAGGAACGCGGTGAGCGTGATTATCGGCTCGACGCGACGCTGAATTTGAAGGAGTTCACCCAAGTCCTCATCGAGTGCATTCTTCACTACAACCGTTTCCACCGACAGCCGGATCGTCTTACCCAGGCGATGATGAACGATGGCGTGGAGCCCACTCCGATGGGGATCTGGAGGTGGGCGTTAGAGAACGACCTTATCCAGCCTAACAAGCGACCTGACGAGCTGATTTATCTCAATCTGCTGCCTCGGGAAAGGGCCACCGTCCAAAAAGGTGGCGTGTTGTTTCGCGGCATGCATTATCTCTGCGAGATGGCTATCGAAAAAAACTGGTTCGCAAAAGCGCGTCGCAATGGCGTCTGGGCGATTGATTGCTGGTTTGATCCGAACTCTGCGGCGCACATCTGGATCCAGGACGAGAACAAGGAGTTCCTGCGTTGCGACCTGCGGAGGTCGGATGCGAAGTATGCGGATTATCGCTCGGACGAGATCTACGACCTCCTGGAGGCCTACAGGCAAGTGCCACCAGCTCACAGACGAGCTGAACGGGAAAGCCAAGTTGGCCTGGTCGATAAAGTTGAGCAAATTGTCGGCAATGCAATGGCCGAGAAAAAGCTTGAACCCGCAGCCGCCTCTAAGGCTGAAGCAGTGGCGAATATCCGCGAGAATCGTACGGAAGAGCGGTTATTGGAGAGAGAGCAGGCGACTGTACCTGACGGTATACGTGCGGATCCCGTTCAACCTGATGCTCAGAGCCCTTCCATTGTCAGAGAGTCGTACGCTGGGCCGCGCACCGCGCAGGTTATCGATTTACTCAAAAGAGTTCGCCCGGGGCAGCCCAAATGAGAGGTGCTAAAGCTCTTGCGAGCTATACGAAGCAGGCCATCACTGAGTACGCGGGAAACCCTCTGATCGAAGCGCTGCCACCAATTCTTGACGAAGCGGCGGCTGCCGAGCTGATATCAAATTTTCCCCAGCCGGTAGCACCTGAGGAGCTAGAGCTCGACGGGGCAATGCGGATTCACTGTATTGATCGCTTGAGGACGGTTGTGCAGCCGTTTCTGCTGCACCTAGAGCTAGAGTCCCTGTTATCTCTGCTGATCCGTCGTGGATATGTTGGCCGTAATCCAACTAGCGCCTCCACAGTCAGGCACCTGCATTCTTTGTCAGGGGCTCAGCGCTATCACGATGCTTTCAAATCAACAGCTGACACTTTCAGCGTTGTGGGACTGAGTGGTATTGGGAAGTCCACCGCACTGCATGCCATTTTAAGCTTGTACCCTCAGACGATCCGACATGAGCGTTATGAGGGTCAGCAATTCGTCCACACCCAGATCACCTGGCTCAAGCTTGATTGTCCACGAGATGGCTCGTTGGCTGGATTTTGTCAGCAGTTCTTCCACGCGGTTGGCCAGGCACTCGGCGATCAGGACTACCACAAGCGCCACCGGCATCGAAATATCAACGATGCGCTTCAGCAGATGGAACAGGTAGCCAGCACGTTTTTTATCGGCGCCTTGCTCATTGATGAGCTGCAGAACCTTCACCTGGCCAAGACCGGGGGTAAGGAAAGCATGCTGAATTTCTTCCTTCACCTGGTGAACAATATCGGTATCCCGGTCGTGTTCATCGGGACGAATTCGATGGTCAGTCTGTTCTCGGACGTAATGCGTGTCGCCAGGCGCAGTTGCGGTGGGGGGATGATCGAGTTCAAGCGCTTCGAGAAGGAGGATGACGAGTGGCGTTTTCTGGTCGAGAACCTTTGGAGCTATCAGTGGTGCAAGCAGGCGGCTGAACTGACTCCTGAGATTTTTGACGCGCTGTACGAGCACACCCAGGGTGTGACTGACTTCCTGGTTAAGTTATTGGTGCTGAGCCAGCGCTATGCAATTCAGAGTGGCTCCGAGTGTCTGACTGCCGAGACGATCGTCAAAGTAAGCAATTCCAAGATGCAAATACTCAGGCCAGCGCTATCGGCTCTGCGTAGTCGCGACCCTAGTCGCATGCGCAAGTTCGACGACCTGCTTCCCATAGAGGAGCAGTTGATGGAAATGATGGCGTTCAACGGACTTGGGCGAGCAGACCGTCTCGCTTTGCTTCGAGGCGTAACTCCAGCTGCACGGGCAAATACTGCGTTACCGGAAGCTACTGTGAGCAAACCTAATGCGCCTTCAGCAGTTGCCGTGGAGGCTTCTGAAGCGAAGGTGTTCAGCGAGCATCCCGACACCCTTGCAGAACTGAAGTCAGCTGGCTGGATAACCAGGGATCTCTTCGAGTTCTCGCCGGCCTACCGCCGATTATGATTCGAGGGTCGTGTAATGGAGCTGAAATTCCATTTCTTCCCTGCTGCGTTCCCCGACGAGACGCTTCACAGTGTCCTATCCCGCTATGCCCGGCTTTGTGGCGGGCATAGCCGAAAAGCCGCTTTCGCTGGCGATAGGGCTGCAATCTCATACACACAGAACGTAGCGTTTCCCTGTCGATTGGGTGACTTAGCCGAGTCACTTCCACCTGCCACGGATCTCTCGGTATCCAAAATAATTACATGCCATACCGTTCTGCCCTATTACGCGCCCTTTCTCACCGACGATCAGGTGCAGCATGCTCGTACCTCAATGGCCGGGGCCGGCAAGTGGCTGATGCTGAAATTAGGAGTCAACGCCAGTCGGATCGAGGTCGCTTCGAGAGTACGATTCTGTCCTGCTTGCCTCAATGAGGATATCGTTCGGGTTGGCGCAGCGTACTGGCACCGTGTTCACCAGCTTCCCGGTGTATTGGTATGTCCCCACCACGGCCATTCGCTCAAGGTGGTGGATCCCAGTTGGTATAGCCGCAACTCATGGCAGCTCCACCTGCCTGACGAAGACGATGTACAAGCTCATTCATATCAGGTCGATGCTGACCTGGAGGCTTATCCAGCGCTGCGTCAAATAGCGCTCCGATCAATGCAATTGCTTGCGCTAGACCTCAAACCTCTTTCACCCACTGCAGTGCGCTCTTGCCTTGTTCAAAGAGCTGTAGAGTTAGGCCTGACCCATGGCGCATCGCACCGGCTGGATCTATGCCGTTTGGCCGCACATATGGCCGGCGTTTTCAACGCTCTGCCTGCAGCTTGGGAATACTCGATTCTAGGAGAGTCACCCGCAGATCTACCCGCGACTTGGGTCACCAAGCTGCTACGGAGGCCAAGGCATACGCACCACCCACTCAAATACATTGTGCTGGCCACCGCCCTTGGGGTTGATCTGGCTCATCTCCAGTGCAGCGACAAACCATCAACGCCAGCTGTTAAGCGATCATCGCCAACTGGTGTCGGCTACCCAAAAGCGAAACTTTCTAAGGCCCTGCTAGGGGGGCTAGAAGGCTTACCTGCTGCTGTTTGGGAACTAGCACTTGCAGGGTGCGAGGCTCGGCAGATCGCCTCTGTGCTTGGAATCTCCCAAGTGTATGTGTATCGAACCATTCGTACCGTCGATGGCGGCTCACAGGTCTGGAAAGAAGCAAAATTTCAAAGCGAGCGCCTCAGGCGCCGAGTAACTTTCGAGGTTGAATATCGGGGCCTGCAAGCTCACCAATGCAAAGATTACATGTGGCTGTATCGCCATGATCGAAACTGGCTCTCAGGCTGCATCGCCAAACATGCAGGTGCTCATACAAGCCGCGCTGATAACACCGATACATTCGCTACTCTCGACGCGAATCTTGCTGAACAGATCAGGTGCTGTGCGCAGCGCCTTCGAGCAGGGTCGGGAAAGCCTATTTTGATCTCGCGCGCTAGGATAGGGCGAGAGCTGCATGTCCTTTCACGCCTTGAGAAGCAACTCTCCAAGCTACCCCTTTGCGCCAGAGCACTGGAGCAGACTTGCGAGTCTATTGAGGAGTTTCACGTTCGTCGCCTGCAGTGGGCCAAGCAGAAGCTGGCAGACGAGCAGCGAAGCGTAACCCGGTCAGCGTTGTATCGGACTGCTTGCATCAGACCGTAGTCACGTGCACCACAGCGCGCCACTGTTCCACTTTTCTTCGTACATATTTTTAAGAAAGTGTGAGCCTTCGTAAGACCCTCATTATGGTGTGGCCCGTGATATGGCTGGTGCAAACCTGATTTATATTAGTTAACTGCTTTTCGCAAAAAAGTGTGAGAGTACAAAATCGGTGTGGCTCCCGTTCGCCATATTATCGTGTGCTTTTAATATCCCTCCTCTGTAAAACTATATTTTATGTGTTAAAAATACGCCGCATCGTAGGATGCGTGTACTTCCAAGCCTTATCTCGCTAGTTAATTATCGATGTCTGATCTGCTATTTTTCCCCATGTCCATGCCGGACGAGATGTTGCATTCTCGTATCACGCGCTACCACTTCCTGTCAGGTAACAGGACTGCAGCTGAAACCTTCCAAGACCTGTTCGGCTCGGCACCCTTCAGCGTAGGGCTTCTGCCAAAGCAGATTGAAGTGCTTGCTGCCAGACTACCTGGAGATCCAGAAAGCAATCTCGACGAGCTGGTCTGTACTAATACGCTGTTTCCAGCGTACAGGCCCTTTCTAGGGGTCAGCCAAGGGGTGGCGAATGCCCCAGCAGGCTCCAGTTTATTTGGGGTGGCTCGTATTCCACGCCGAGAGGGTGCGGTCCACGGGAAGGCTAAGCTCTGCTCCACCTGTGTGCAGCAGGATCTGCTTGAAACGGGATACGCATACTGGCATCGCTCACACCATTTGCCTGGTGTGTCCGTCTGCTGGCGCCATGGTGAGCCGCTGATGCACGCGTGCCCCAAATGCTCTCACCCGTTCTTCCGTAAGCTTAGGCTGCTTCCAAATCCGACTGATCCGTGTGTATGCGGCTGGAGTGCTCTCGATCCTGCGACAGTTAGGCAGGGCACTGTGCTGGAAAAGAATTTTGCGCAGTTCGCCTACGAAGTACTGCAGCGTAAGTTTCCGCTAATGAGTTGTGAAACGTTAGGTGCAAGTTATGTACGACAATGCAGAAAGCGAGGTTTCGTACACGGAAACCTTGTTGGTACTGCGAAACTATTTGACAGTATCCGCACGAAATATGGAGATGAAGCTCTGTCTCGAATGGACAAAGCTTATGAAGCAGGTAAACACGATCAATGGATACGGTTTAGATTTTACAATGGCCAGATGGATATGCCCCTCGCCCGGCATATGATCATTGCGCAGCATTTATTTGGGAGCGCGGATGACTTTGAGTCCGCCTTGCAGAAAGAACTCATTCTTCAGCACGCGGCAGGTGCAAAATTACGTTTAAAGTTGGAAAAGCCTCAGCTTGGTAGGAAGGCGCAGCATCGTCAGAAAATAGACACGATCTTGGCTGTACGAGCGAATGTCGATTTGGGGTATCTCTGGGATAACGCTTACCAAGCCACCCGCTGGCTTACGGAGCACGACAACGCATGGTTGATGGAAAAGCTCAGTATGCCAAAGCACGTACCTGAAGTAGTCGAGGAGGTTAGCGATCCCCGAGACAGCGCATTTGCTGCCGTTCTTCTAGCAGGTGCTGAGGATCTTTATCGAATTTCCAAAGGACAGAAGCGGGTTAATCTCAGTAATCTGCAGAAACTCCTACCCGTGCGTTTACCTCCCTGCCCAAAATTACGTAAACGTAGATTCCCCTTGGCTTCTCAGCAGGCTGAACTCCTCATGGAGTCTGTTTGGCACTTTCGATTGAGAAGGCTAATTTTTGCCCTTGCCGATATGAAGAGGCTAAACCTTCCGATGAACACTGGGAGCCTGGGTCTGGTTTCCAGCGTGTCGAACACTATTTTTCAAACCCTCGTCAGTTTTTTTGAGTGGGACTTGGAGGCGTTTTTAAGAAACGGCGTGGACTCAGAAAACCTGCTTAAGTCCACTGGTGTACCAAGGGATTGGCAGGGACCTCCTGGCTTCAACCGGGTTCTGGGAGGTACTGCATACTATCGGAATAAGGCTGTAGCTGGGCAACTGGAAAAAAGCAGCGGTGAGTGAGGGGCCTGTGGCGCTGCCCCTGTTTCGGTTCAAAGTGACCTGCTCTATTACCCACCCGCTCGGCACACTATCGAATGGCTGGTATTCGGCCGCCGCACACCGGTGAGGTTGAATAGGCCTGCCAGCCCCCGTAGGTGCACCATTAGAGCAAGGAATTTTCCAGCTTCGCAATGAAGGGGCTAGAACGCTCTAGAGTGGGCATTATAGGCTTTTATAGTCAATTATAGAGTGATTATAGAATCCGTTCTGGGCGCCTGATTTACGCTGCCCGCTTCCGGCCAAAAACGGACAGTAGACCAGTAAATAAATCTGTCCCCTTTACCTAAGTGGCAGCGCGCCCAGGAGCGCGCCGGGGATGCTGCCGCCGCCTCCGCCCAGCTCGACTTCTTCAACGACTCAGGAACGGCTACCTGATCAGTCGCGCGAGAAGAAGTAGAATCGGCCGTTAAGCCAGATTGGGAAGAAGATGTGACGAATGAGGAAAAGCGTGCCCTACTCATGGAGGTAGGGACTGAACTCTACAAGGCCAATCAATTCTGCACCCCTGACAAGGTACTCAAAGCAATTGCGGCTAGAGATGCGATTCGGGACGTACTGGCCGGAACAGTTGGGTCTAGCTGCATAGATTGGTTTCTTGAAGACATAGCCCCTTGGTGTCAGCCGTTCGATGATGAGCGCATGCTCAAGATGGCGGCGTTTGCCGGATCAATAGCAGAGGGGAAGCGCGGACTTGTTAAAGGGTACCCAGTGATTTTTGCGACTGCACTTGGCCTTTGACTTCGAGGCAGCACCGGCATTAGCCAATTAGCCGCCCTAGTCAGCCCACCAGTTCGGTATGACAGATGCTAGGCCGGTCAGGGCACCGACCACCCCAATGATGATGCTGCTCCAGAAGGTTACCGGCTCGCGGCGCTGCCTACGCTCCTCGCGGATGTCTGCCCTGACAATACGAATGCCAGCATCTGTGAGATACCTGGGCTCCCGCGGGTCGCTATCAAATTCAACTCGCCCCCACAAAGTCCTGTCATCGCGATCAGGCAGTGGGACACCGAGGCGGTCTGCCTCGATCATCCAGTACTCGGTCAAGATCAGCAGCCGCCATTCGTACAGACTGTCCGACTCCTGAATATAGTCCTGAAGCTGCCCATCCTGTTCCGCTTGGACGGTGTGTGGCGGGTGCTTCTTCTCCAGTTCGGACCTAGCTTTTTCGCACTTGGCCAACTCAGATCGCATCACTCGGTAATGCTTTGTCCACATCGCTCACCCCTCCCTTGGAAGAGCGCGACGCTACCTGACTGCAAATCTGAATACCACCCTGCCCGGCCGTCATCCTTGCCCGGAGCGCGGCCGGCGTGCGTGCCACGGAGTATAGGGCTAGCCCAGAATAATAGGGGATGGAAGAATCGATTGAGCATTCGGCTGAACGTATCGTCGGGAAAATTGGCATTTAGTAAAATTCAATGCCAATGCTTCGGAATCAGTGGTAATTCCCGGATGTAACATGCTACCGCGCCCTTCGACAAGAATGGCTGCAAACGACAATAAGCTAATTAAATTAAAAAGCCGCAAGAAATTACTCGGTGTTGCGTAGCCTTTAAAAAATCCATGCGCAATGCCATGCCGATTTAAAACAACGTGCGATGGTAACGACTCTGTATGACCGTAAAAATATCCACGAAAGTACATTTCCATGCTCTCCAGCATCTGCACTCGCTCATGATATCGACTTAAATAGTTTATCGTTAATTCCTTATCTGGATACCAATCATAATCTGCGACCAGTCGTTTCAACTCACCTTGCTTTATTCGATGAAAAACCTTTAGAAGAGTCTCTATATTCACGGCATCATCAACTGGTAGAGAGACGTGCTTTCCAAGTTCTCTTAGGAACCCTTCTACGCAAGGAAGAATCCCAACAATTGCCACGCCGTACAGACCCAGACAGTATGCCTTTACAGCTTCAATCAGCTGTTCTTGATACTGAGCAAAAGTGACGCGCTGAGACCATGCCCCGCAAATTAGGTCGGCCATTCGTGGGGGCGTGTACATTTCCAACAGCATATTATTTGCGTGAGCGTACCTTTCCACTTCACTTTTGCTTTTCGAGATTTTCCCGCCGTATTCAGATAGAAATCCAAAGCTATGATACGGGGGGAGTACTATCTCAGCAGTCGCAAACGTATCCCTGTACCAAGCTAGCCCAGAGCCCGCTTTAATTTCCGAAAGGTCCCTTGGAAAAAATGCACACTCACCAGATGAAACAATTTTATATCCGTGAATATCCCGGAAACAGCTCAGCTTCGCTTCCTGCAAACTATCAAACTCATGCTTCCCTCGATGTAAGCAAGCTTCTACTGCTTTTATTCCTCTCCCCAGCGCCATCGATTTTCTGCACTGCTTGTAAGCCTTAGCGAAGTCCATCGCTGCCCCTTGGTTATTCGATTCACTGATTCGGTCGAACCTACCTGACAACACCTAGCCACGCAAACCATCTGCCGGCGCAGCCCGGCGGTAATGACTGACACGCAATTATTAGACGCATTTGAACGTCAGCTTCTGGCCCAGAGTGTGTAAAAACGCACCGGTAAACCCTTGCTATGATTTCCGAGAATCTCAGCGTATGGGACGCCCATGAAACGGTTTATCCAGGGTGAACACCGAGGTCAAAGCACCTTACTTCCCGAAAGCCTCGACGACTACGTCAGCGATACCAATCCGGTTCGGGTGGTTGACGTTTTCGTCGATGAACTCGACCTAGCCACGCTAGGTTTTGATGGCGTCATTCCAGCCGAAACCGGAAGACCGGCTTACCACCCTTCGATCCTGCTGAAGATCTATATCTACGGCTATCTAAACCGCATTCAATCGAGCCGGCGTCTTGAGCGAGAAGCTCAGCGCAACGTCGAACTCATGTGGTTAACCGGGCGATTGATGCCCGATTTCAAGACCATCGCCAACTTCCGAAAAGATAACAGCAAGGCCATTCGCGGCGTCTGCCGCCAGTTCGTTTTGCTCTGCCAGCAGTTGGGGTTGTTTGGCGAAAACTTGGTTGCCATCGACGGCAGCAAATTCAAGGCAGTGAACAACCGTGACCGCAATTTCACCAGCGCCAAACTGAAGCGGCGTATGGAAGAAATCGAGGCGAGCATCAGCCGTTATTTGGCTGTGCTCGATGCGGCTGATCGACAGATTCCTAGCGCCTCCGCGCCAGACACTGCCAGCCTGGAAGATAAGATTGCCAAGCTAAAAGCGCATATGAAAGAGCTTCAAGGGATCGAAACTCAGCTCAACGATTCCCCTGATAAACAGGTTTCGCTGACCGACCCGGATGCCCGTTCGATGATGACGCGCGGCAGTGGTATCGTCGGCTACAACGTGCAGACGGCTGTCGATACGCAGCACCACCTGATCGTTGCTCACGAGGTCACCAACAGCGGTTCAGACCGCGACCAACTCAGTTCAATGGCGAAGCAGGCTCGTGAAGCCATCGGCGCAGAAACGCTGTCCGTGGTGGCTGACCGAGGCTACTTCAAGGGTGAAGAGATCCTTGCCTGTCACGACGCAAACATCACGGCCTACGTGCCTAAGCCAATGACTTCAAGCGCCAAGGCTGATGGCCGATTCAATAAAGATGCCTTCGTGTATGACCCGACGAAAAACGAATACACCTGCCCGGCGGGAGAGGCACTGATCTGGCGATTCTCCAGCGTTGAGAAAGGCATGAATATGCACTGTTACTGGAGTTCTAAGTGCCAGAGTTGTGCGCTGAAAACCCAGTGCACACCAAGCACAAATCGTCGAGTAAGGCGCTGGGAGCATGAAGCAGTGCTGGAGGAAATGCAGCGCCGGTTGAACCAAGCACCAGAGATGATGCGGGTTCGAAAACGGACTGTTGAGCATCCCTTCGGTACGCTCAAGCAATGGATGGGCGCAACGCACTTCCTGACCCGAAAGCTGAACGGGGTGAGTGCGGAGATGAGCTTGAATGTGCTCGCCTACAACTTGAAACGGGTGATGAAAATCATCGGCACCGAAGGCCTGTTGAAGGCGATGACGGCGTAAAAGCCCCAGCTTTTGCTGCTCCAAGAGGCGCCAAAGCGCTTCATAAACGCTCTGACGCGCTATTGGCGCTGATCGCGGCTATTTGCTTGGGAAACCGCCTCGCCCAGGAACACTGGGCTGAGGCACCCAAGATGCGAAAGTGTTTTTACACACTCTGGGCCGGTTTCTGCCTGTTACTACCCTCTGCTTTACGGTATTTGGCACAAATCAGCGTATCGAAACTACCTTTCTGTCCCGATTTTCTTTGATAGCTGACATCGAAAGGTTGCCCGTCGCCGCTTCCTGAATGTGCTCGCTCCACCAGGCCATCATCGGGCGTCTGCGCTCAACTCAGTAGTGCCTGTTAAGCGGCTCGTTTATAGTCCTCTGCTTCGACATGGGAGGAAATATGCAAGTTAAGCCAGTAGGTCAGCTCGTTTTTGAGGTAACGGCATTATCTGGGATGGGGCAATTCGATGTGAAAGCCCGTGAGGCTAGCCGCTGAGGTGCACCAGATGCGGCCTTTGTGAGCCTCAATGATGGATCGGGTGATTGCAAGCCCGAGCCCGGCGTTGCTCGGGCTGCCCTCCCGCCGAGCGGGGTCAACCCGGTAAAAACGGTCGAAGAGCTTCTCTAGATGCTCTGAGCTGATTGTGTCCCCTGGGTTCTCGATACTGAAGGTAG
>CEUX01102130.1_pt1 | contig 14846 bp, 23 predicted proteins | sample 531361 | NCBI WGS metagenome assembly CEUX01 (sample SAMEA2622736, study PRJEB7988) | marine metagenome | isolation source: saline water (ENVO:00002010), including
TGAAAACCACCACCTGTTGTTTGGTTTAAAATAACATTATCTATTTTAACTACAGATAACTGTGATTCGTTTGAGTATATTTCTATACCTATATTGGTTACTTGTTCTAAGGGAGTAAATAAGACCTGATGTGTGCCTGTGGCTATAGGGGAATTAAGAATGATACTTTGAGCTTCACTCCATGAATCATTCATAATTGGCATAAATTTAATTTCATCAGGGTTACCTGTTATTTCTGTTATATCAAATTTTAAAACATGTTGCTGCCCTAAATTTACTGCATTGATTGCTGTTCCATTTACTATAAGAGTAATATTATCCATAAGCCAATCTTGGGCTCCACTAGGAGCTGCTATAAATAAAAAATCTTTATCGAAGGGAGTAAATCTTGGACCAACCACCACTGTTTCGTCTAAATCCACTCCAGTTCCATTTGGGGAAAGGTTTTCATAGTATGCATTATTTATTCTTAAACCTATAAATGTTCCTACATTTCCATCCATGTCATAGTGAACTTGTACTTGGTCACCCTCTACAACCCCTGCTGCAGTTATATCAATTGCAGCTTCATATTGTGAATCTGGAGCATTTCGTTCTAATTTTCCTATATCAGTTCTTATAAAAAAACCTTCATATTCACCTGGAGATGTTCCTGTTGGCATACTAATATAATTGTTGTGGTCATTATATTCCTCATTAACATCTCCTATATGTTTTAAATATATATTTGTTGCATCAGTGAATGTTGTTGCTACTACTGAAACTCTTTTAGATAATAATGTATATGACATTGTATCAATAGAGGTTGTTATAGCCATTGCACCTCCACTAATCGTGTGAGATCCTGCAGAAATAATTGACCCCCAATCCCCTGTGTCTGATGCAAATGTGGAATTATCAGCATCAGTAATAAGAAGAGCCCCTGATCCAATTGAACATGTATATGGAATTACACTAACATCCTCTATACTCCCATCAAAATCATATGTTGGTTTTATACATAAAGATACATATGGATCATAATTATTTTGATTAACACAGTCTGCAAAAACATTCGTAGTGCCTGTTGCAGTAATTCCAGGGGTTCCCCTGTCTTCGATTATATTTCCTACTTGAACTCTTATGCTTCCAGATGTTCTTCCTGATATTGTGTATGACACTTTAAATTTTAAATTTTGTGGTATGTTTATATTTTCAGCTTTTTGTACTATAGGTGTCTTTTCTAGATCATTATTTGCTGAGCCTTGAGCATGTGTTATCTTAGAGGTAGATTCATGCCAGGTCCAATCATTTACAGTATCAAAATTACTCTCTTCAGCTTGCCATGTTTCGTCTAGTGCAGGATTTGCAGTAAATGATGGATTGCTAAGGATATTTGACCCTGTAGCAGTAGCAGCATCATAAGTGGTATAATTAGTATCATTTCCACCCCAACTACAATATCCTTGAGCATCTGGATGAGAACCAGGTCCAGAGTCTTGACATCCATATATATACTCCTCTGCAGGTGGTTGAAAGTTTAACCAACCCCAATGTATATAGTTGTCACTTTGATGAGTTGCTGCCAAGACTGGAACAGGGGTACTAACTGTTATTGCTCCATCAATATTTAAAAAGTTATTTGTTGAACCAGATGTTTGTATTAAATCAGTTTCTGCTGAAACTTCAAGAGTTTCTATATCAACTCTTTTATAAGATATGTATTTGGTTGCATTAGCATTACCTGCTTGAAAGTTTCTTGAATAAACAACTATTATCTCGTTTTGGTTTAAATCTACAAAGTGTCCAGGCCTTGTTAATGTGTTTCCTGATGTTGAAGATGAACCATTATCTGATGCTGGATAATTTATTCCATCTGGGGCAACATACACATCAGCCCATGTTTCTTCATCCTCATCAGGTCTATTTATAAATAAATGATAATCATCCCAACCTGTTTTACCTCCAAGTGTTATTGTGCTATTAGTATCTCCAGATTTTATAAATGATTCTGCACATACATGGTCGTCATTTCTACTTGCATCACCAAAAGCATTAATACCATGGCTTTCATACTCACATACAGTTTTCTTTGCAGACCAGGCTGCACCTACTGCATCTGAGTCTGATCTATATACCATCGACCATCTTGAATACCTATCTGAAAAGAATAGGCCAAATCTATTAGCATTGGCTTTTTTATACTTAAATCCTACAGCTTGAGCCTGCCCATCATCATGAGCATAAGAACCAAAGTCTAAAGGTGATGGGTTAGTACCAGAGTTGTCTGACACTGCAGTTGTAGTTGTCCATGATTCATTACACCTATTAGCATGAGTTGCATAATTATTCGGTGCAGCTACTTGAATTTGAAAATTACTACCTGAAAGTCTTTGTGTCCACATCCAGGGCCTACCAGAAAAATCGACTGCCATTCCATTCTTTCTATCACCTTTATCTCCACTTAAACCTGTATCTTTAGGGCCATATGTACTTGGACCCCAAACACCTGTAGATTTATTTAAAGTATATTCTTGGTAAAATAGATTTGCATTAGTTACTCCATCTGCCCAATATGCTAAACATAAATTATCTGTTGCTCTTGATTGAATCCATTTTATATCTATGATTGTACTATTTGTTTGATGAAGTTCAAAAACACTTGTCCATCCAACCTCATCTCCTGGATCATAATCATCATCTTCTAGTGGCCAAACAGCATCTTTTAGAACTATTTCCCATTTATAACCACACCTTACTATTGCATACCATCTCCATGTTCCATCATCCATTTGGACATGAAATACTTTCTTTTGAGCTGGTGACTCTGTTTGGTTAGTACCTGTTATTGAAGTGCCTACTACTTTATATCCTTTAATTACTGACATTATATAGAGTCCTCAAAATCTTCTAATTTTCTTGAGTTTAAAATAGAAAGGAATGTATTTGCTTTTTTAGCAGCCTGCATCGATCTCTTGTGCCTTTTATCCCTAGCCCAAAGCTCTGCCTCTGCTAAATCTAAAACAACATTATGCAATGTTTCATTCAGTGCAATCTCTCCTTGAATATCTGTGTAATCTGTTATTTCTGCAGGGTCTTGAATATATGATATATGAGCAACCTCTGGCCTAAAACCTCCAGACAATATAAGTATTTTATTTCCATAGTGACATGCAAGCAATTCATTCTCTGCTGAAGATATATATGGATTTATTTGATGCTCTATAAATTCTAAAGGAACTATTCTACATATTGACGATATTCCTTCACCTCCAACCCTTACAGGTGCCTCTATTAATGTTATCTTAGATGCAAATGGATAGATTGAATTATCTGATAAAGAAAGCTCAAATGTGTCCTCAATACTTTCATTAACAGAAAGGGGTATATTTACCTTTCTTTTTTCTAAATTTCTTATATATGATAGATCTAAAATAGATGCACATTGCCTCTGTGCTGCATCAAGAGCAACTCTTTTATCTGAATTTGTGAATGTTGTGCCCCCTTCATCTTCTAACCTTAAAGCAAGCTGTGAATACATTTTTGATATTATCATGATCCCTCATATTAGTTTATCTCCCCCCAGTTTCCCAGGGGGAGTTTATTATTTATTTTACAGCATTCCTCTTAGAATACCATCTGTCAAGTTACCTGTATCAGTTGACAAAGCAACAGCAAAGACATGATCCTCTGCTCCTGCTGCCATTGTATCAGCTTGACCATCTACTGATGCATGTGGAACCAAAGATTCAGCTGCATTAACACTACCATCAGTTGATATGTTAGCACAGTATCCAGATACCTGTATCCATCCATATTGTGGAGTGGTTACATTTAAATCAATTACTGCCATACATACACCTGCTGCTAATGTTGAATTATCATCACTAGACCTGTCATTTGTTACAACATACCCATTAGTTTGGGCAGCCTCATAACACATAACATGACCTACGATAGTTGCAACTCCATCTGCAAATTGCACATATCTAAAAGCCTTACCATCATCTGACCAAGAAACATGTCCTAGGTTAAACTTTGGTGTTGAGCTTGTTTCCCCATAACCATGAGGTACAACTCTATCTGAACTAAAACTCATATCATACCCCCTTATTAGTAGCCAATAGGTAGACCAACGATTGCTCCTTGCATACGAGGGTTAGTACAAACTAACTGCCCCATCCAGAAGATCTTGGCTACTCTAGCATCTTGGTTAATTGGTTTCATGAAATTCTCGAATGAGAAATTTCTTTTACTATGTACTTTAAAGTCTAGGTATTTTGTATTCAAGAATACCATATGACCTGCAGGACAATGACTGTCCACAACAACTGTAGCACCTTTGAATTTCAATGTCTGGAATCCAGCATCTGCTAATGTTGCATCACCTTCAAACCTTTTAGAAGGCTGTAGAGATGTTTCATAAGCATCAAAGATTACCTGAGGAACTACGATCATATCAGGTGAATCATTATCGATTGTTAATGCACCATACATCTGTGTCATTTTTTTAACCAATAGTGCTACACCATTGTTAGTTGCAGTAATTCCATTGAAAGTTGATGCTCCTGCTTGACCACCTACTGGAGGTGTTGCAGTATTATAAGCACCAGATGCAAACTTAGCATCCCACCAAGCATAAGTATCAGAATTGATACCACCTAATGATCTATCGTAACCTATAATACAGTTATCGACATTACCACCTGCATGGTGTGTACTACCATCATGTTCTGCTGCATCAACACAAGCTGCTATTGCTGTTGCTGTAGTACAATCTACATCATCAGCAACTCCAGAACCTAACAAAGATGTAATCTCGTTAGCACCAGGTGCTGCATTAGCAAACAACTTGCTGCCAAATAAGTCTTTCAACGACTTTTCTGCATTCTTCATTTTAGACTTTAGTAGTGATAACACTTGACTGTCACCACTGTTTTTTAATTCTTCTTCACCACTTATAGTAATAGTTGAGAAAGCCTGTTTCCAGTTCCACTCAGCTGCTGTAATTGGATCAGAAGGGGTTGTATCAAGTACATCATACCCAGAATAAAAACCTTGGGCAGAGTTCTTTCCATACTCTATTGGAGTAATGATTTTCTTACCACCATCTAACTTTTCAGCACCTTTAAGTAACTTTAAAGTTAAAGGGTTAGATTGAAATATATTATCAACCAATACAGGAAGGAATTTATCTCTAGTCAATGCACTTAACGAATCATAATTAAGAGCCATGATTTATTTCTCCTATCTGTTTATTTATCAAAATACTTAGAAATATCAGGGTCATCTAAACTCATATCTTTATAATCACTGTAACTCCTAGGAGCATTCTGCTCTGGACCTCCAGCTGAACGAGTAGTTACGACAGCCCCATTATTTCTTTCCCTATTGTCTTGCAATTTCTGCAAGTGCTGATTGTGTTCAAGAAGGTCATCCCAGGTATATAACATGAATCCAGCAGTTAGATCACCAATATTGTTTTCTGCACAAAATGATAAGAAATTAACCTCATCCTCTTCTGTTTCAAACCAATCTGGATTTCCTGCAACTAATTCCTGCATATCGTCTTCTAAGACCTCGACTATCTTATCTGATTCCAAGTCCATTACTTTCTCAGATAATTCATCGATCCTAGGGTCACCTAGTTCAGGCTGAGCTTGATCCTGCTCTACTTCTTCTATACCCAATGCAGCTGACTTGCCATCTAAATTTAACTTAGCAAGTTCATCTGGATTATCATAAAAGTAGTCACCCATATATTTCCTAAACCCTTCATCTGTGTTTACTTTATCAATCAACTTATTCCACCTTGATAGCTCTTGAGCCTTCTGAGTATTAGATGCTTGCCAGTCTTCTTTATTTTGAGAATCATCCATCCACCTCTGAATATCTTCAGATGTAAATGTTTCCTCTCCAACTTGCAGCTCAATATCTTCCAGGTCTATACCACTATCTTCCTCTTCTACCAGAGCTTCCTCTGGCTCAGGAATCTGATCATCACTTACTGATTGCTCAGGTGAATCGTTACCAGCTTCCTCTTCTGATAGGCTGAGTGATGCCTTATCTTCTTCAGTTATTTCTACATCATTGTACTTATTATCCATGACATCTCCTTTTGTGATTGGTCATTATTTATTAAAAATTTTTATACTACTCGGCCTGAAATTTCTTTAGCTTTAATACCTCTATAATTCACATCACCTTTATCAGCCCATTCAACACTATATGTTTTCTTCACCCCAGATCTATCTGAGTGTGTGAAATATCTTGGGCCTACCTTATTTCGATTTCGTACCTTTACTCCATATGCTGCTTGATCTTTAGATTGTGCTCGACCAAGTAAATCCAGAGATTTATCATCTTTTACACCACCTATTATAGAGTCTTGAATAAACCCTATAGGCACACCCTTAGATATAAAGTATGATAATGTTTTTTGATATTGCTGTTTAGATAAAGGCTTTTTACCACCCAAACCTTTCTTCTTTTTTAATTTACCTTTTGATAAGTTTATTCCACTCATTATTTGCTCCTTTTGTTTGAATCTGCTATCTTAGTGATCATAGCATCTTTTGCCATTTTAACTATTTTAGGATCATCACTTTGCTTAGCAGAATCAATGCAATCTCTAGTGACTCCAGGGTATCCATTCATACGACACCATTTATCTATACTATAAATTCCTCTTTTATTAGCAGTAGACTTACCCTTATCCAGGTCTAATTGTTCCAATACATTAGCCACGACGAGGAGGCCTTTTTGGAGGTTCTTGTTGCTCTGGTGGAGGGGCATCTACACCTGATGCAGCTCTCTTTCTTAACAATGCATCTTCTATCTCTCTAGGGTCTGTAGATGATTGCAGTATTTGTTGTTCTTGTTGAGCTGCTTTAGCTGCCATCTCTTTAGCTGCCATTATCTCTTGTAATATTTCTCTTGACATATCTCTATCGTGCCATTTCCAGAATTTCTCTGGGTCTAATAATCCCATCTGCATATAGTCTAATGCTTGGTCAATTCTTTGTGCTCTAGACTCAGGCATTGTAGAGCCTGGTACATATTTAAAGTCTAGATCAGGATCTAGCTCATAAGGTTGTATTTCTACAAATTCATAGCCACCTGTATCTGCCTCTTTTCTTATTCTTAAACTTTCATCATAGTTTTCATTTATCATATACAATGATATCTTATATAGATCTACTATAGCATCTGTTCCTATATCTCTTTCTTTAGCTCTTATAATCTGTTGAGATGCCTCTTGTAATTGTGCTATTGCTCTTGATGCAGTAACTCCACTAGGATTTCTTCCTTGGGTTATATCATGTATTCCACTGATTGTATCAGTAAGCTGCATCAATTGTTGTACTATAGGCATATTTGCACCTGATGGTGCTCCTGCTGGAACTCTTGCTACTTGCTCATGTGGGCCATTGGTCCAGAATACTTGTCCAGGCTTATCACTAGGTCTGTTTCCAGGATGCTTAGACATTGACTTACTAACAACCCAAGCTGGGTTTCCATGATAGATCATATTATCCATTGTTTGAGATAGCATTATTGCAGTACCTACTGTTAATGGCTCTATAATTTCAGGCTCTCCCTTACCCCAGAAATGATGCTCATCTCCATAATTTTGGAACATTACAAGAGGAACAAATCTATAAGGTGCTTTTATATTCTGTAATACTACCTTACCTGCCCAAGTTGTAAGCCACCATTCACCTTTATATACATGCCAAGCCTCTTTAACTAATGCTTGACCACCCATATATTCACCTGATGACTCTTCTTCATATGCTGGTGATTTCTCTATATAGTCTACAGATTGAGATCCACCTGCTACAGACTCACCACCTGCTGGAGTAGTCAGGCCACCTGAAGGAGTGGCTGTTGATACTTGAGATGAGCTATCTTCTACAGCTCCTCTTACAAATGATTTATACTCATCTAATTTACCTTCTGGCTTAACATACTTTCCATTAGGATATAAATCTCGTATCTCCTGGATATATGTTGGAGTAGCAAATGTTATGCATCTAGCATTATTTAAGTTGGTTGCTAAAGGGTCTACAAATACTGTATATATATCTGGCACTGAATAGTTAATTCTTCCTTCATCATTAATAGCCATCTTAACAAATCCATTACCATAGATTAATCCATCTCTTTTCATTCCACCTATAGCTCTTAATGCTTTTCTTTTTTTCATCTCAGACTCTACTGCATCTTGAGATATTTGTGCTTTCTCTACCTGTTCTTCAGACTTAGGCATTAGATCTACCTTAGGAAATCTGTCAGTTAATATAGAGTACATTGTTTCTACTATAGAATGGCAAGAGTTTGCTACTATTCTTGATTTATATTTAGGCAGCTTAAATGGTTTAAAGTAGTCACCATTATAGAGTTCTTCATTCCTTCTCCACCTTGGCACCTTGTGAGCTCTAGCTCTCTTAGCCTCATCAAACATTTTGGACATATATTTTAAAAGTCTTCTTTCATCTTCTGATGGGGCATATCCATCAGTATACTTTTCCAATGGAGAGTCTGTTGTTATTGCATCATATGAATCAGGCATCGTCTAAATCCTTAACTGTTGTAGGCTTAACATGCAAGCCTTTGTTAATCTCATACTGTTTACTAAACTTTAACTTTTTAGCTTTAAGTCTTTTAATAGCTGAGAGAGGTATCTTTCTGACACCTAAATAGTCCTTCATTCTTGGTTTCTTTTTCATTTAAGGTTGATCACTAATGTTATATGTTCCACCATCATTACCCTGATTACTATCTCCAGAGTTTAGAACTTTTTTTTTACCAATTCTTCTTTTAATCAACCTATTAAAAACTCCTCTTAGAACACCTTTCTTCTTAGGCCTTCCTACTGAGCTTCCATATGTTCCTGGTCCTTGTGGCATAATGCCTCCTATATTTTATCTATATATCCAAAGTCATAGCTTGAATCACTCTCTTCATCATCAGGCATAACTAATAGTTCATCTATCTTTTTCTGCAATATTGGAACTTTAGGTTCCTTCTTGCTTGGTGCTTGTATATGACTCAACATATACCTACATGCATCTACTGCATGGTCTTCTAGCTCTGTATCAATATCTTCAGGGTTCTTTTCATCTCTAACCATCCCTGGTATTGTTCTTATCAAGTTCTTACATGTACCCTTTATAATATAAAAGTTAGGGTTCTGAGTCTTAGTCCAGTGCATCAGCTGTGCCATATTGACCCAGCCATTAACCCTACTATTATTAGCAGGCATTAAGTTTTCTAGATATGGATACATAGCATCTGCTATGCTCTTATCAGTATATGCTGCTCTATCTGGGCTATTCCAGGATAATGGGTTCTTGGCCCACATACTAGGATCAGCAAGAGTCATATCTATATCAGTTGATAACCTGCTATTAACTTTATGTATCAACTCTCCCCATTCTCTTGGATGTTTCTCATTCCCATACAGTTCTCTGTATACAAATACTCTATTGTGTCTTGTTACTTGACACCATAAAGCACAGAATGGTGCTGCATATCCCCAGTCCATACCCATATAATGCTTATTAAGACTATCATTATATCCTCTCTTGATAGCCTCAGACTCTTCAATCACATGTACATCAGGATGCCACTCAGTAAAGTATTGCCCTGCAAACACATCCCAGTCACCTTTTCGCCAGGCTGAACGAAGTGGTTCTGGTAATGCTTCCAGAAATGCCACATAGTCTGGGTCCTGTTTGATCAGGGTAGGATTATCCTCAACTGTAGCTGGTATGAACATTCGTAATCTCCCACTAATTGAGTCCTTAAAAGCCTCCATAGGCTTATGTCCTTCTATAAATCTACTCTTGACCCAAGTATGACCCTTTCCTCCTGGATTACATGTTAGGAATATCTTAGGATCTAAGCCTGGCACAGTAGATCTACAACTTGATATCAATTTCAAATAGCTTTCCTCAGTTGGTATCTGAGTTAATTCTTCTATTAGCACTCTATGATACTCATGGCCCTGGTACTTTGTATATGCCTGCTCATCCTTTAAATGACCTGATCTTATTATAGCCCCTGATGGGAATTTAATAGTAGCAGGTTTACCAGTTATAGCTGCATGTGGGTACATGATCCTAGCTCTATCCATCCAGTCATGTAGATCCTCAGCATTCCTTCTAATCACAAGGCCTCTGTATTCTGGCTGCTCTGTATCTTTAAGCATCCATGCCATACCTGCATCAGTCTTACCACCTATATATTTTGTAGTCGACCCCTAAGGGTCAACCACCCCTGGCACCACCATACATTGTTTCATATACATCACTTACCTGCAATGCCAATGTTTGTGGACCTGGGTGAGCCTCCCAAATTGGGGTATAGTTATGTATACCTGCCATCAAGATATGTCCTTTAAGGCCCTATTTAGAGCCTTGATTTTCCTTTTTAGATGCCTTTTGCTCAGGAATTACTACATATCCCTTATCTACACCTGATACCTCAAGCTCCTGGGATTTTAGTGTTGGAACCATCTTATCTGCTATTAATTTGGCACAGGCCATAGCATCCTTATGTTCCTTCTTTCCTTTACCTAGAGTGCTAGCAATGTCAAAAATCTGTTCAAGTATTCCTTCAGCCTTTGGATTGGTTCTAAATAATTCTGCATTAGATTTACCACTCCTAGGCCTACCTTTTGGGTTACCTGATTTACCCTTTTTAAATCCACCTTTTCCCAACTTGTTACTCATCTTGTTTTCTCCTCGATGCTATCAAGTTAGGCTTTTGTGATGTTATATGCCTTTTTTAGAGCCTTCTTAACCTTATTGGCATATTTCTTACCACCACTTAATTTAGCACCTTGCTGCAGCCCATTTTGATATCCTAGATCATAAGCCTCACCTAATGCATTCTCCATAATTGTCCTGGAAACTTTACTCTTATTTAATATCCACATAACAAACCTCTCATAATATGTAGGGGTTTTTATCATCTATAACCCACTATTTATCATCCTTGGTTTTGGTTGAGTATTTTTTACCATTCCATATAAATGTTTTAAGACCTTCAGCCCTAGCTTTTTTAAAGGCTGATTTAAAAGAATTGTCTACCATTTTCTTATTCATTGGTTTTCTAGTTGGTCTTTTTTTGATTTTTATTGGCCCATGTATTGGTTTTCTATTGTAAGTGTTTGACATTATTTTACCTCTTCTTTAGTTTTAGTATGATACTTTTTACCTTTCCACATAAAGGTAGATTTGCCAGAAGATCTAGCCTTACTAAAAGAGGTACCAAAAGATGGGTACATAACTGATTCAGTTATTTTTTTAGCTATTTTTTTAATTTTTTTTCTTTTTTTCTTTTTTGCCTTATTTGTATGCTCCCAGAGATCAGCTCTTGTAGGGTGATACCATATGCCTGAACCATGAGGATTATCCTCACTATATAATTGTTTCTTTTTAGACATTATTTCTTCCTCTTCTTGGCTAGTCTAGCATCTTGTTCTTCTTTTGTTTCAGCAGAATATTTTCTACCATCCCACATAAAAGTTTTCTTTCCATCTTTCCTAGCCTGTCTAAATGCTTTTTTAAATGAATCTGCAGCTTGCTTATTACCTGTCTTTTTTCTTAATTCTGTTTGACCTGCTTTATGAACTTGCTCTCCTTTACCATACTTAGGATATACACCACCTTCAGTTAATTCCAGGCCTGAAACCCCACTCCTAACCTTAGCATCTGCAGGAGTTACCTCTGCTGCATGCTCTGCAGGGGTTCTTTTATGAGCTTTAGCTGATTCTTTAAATTTATCAGTGCTAGTCATTGGTGTTTTAAAGGCTTTATCTGTTCCAGCCATATGTTTATTCTCTACCATTCTCTTGGTCTTTTTCTTTTTTCTTTTAGCTCTCCATCTTTGAAAGTTTTTACCTGTACCTATATCTGACCATTTAAATTGTTTTTTATCTTCTTTCTTATCTTTTTTCTTCTCTACTTTCTTTACCTCTTTTTTTTCTTCTATAGGTCCTGCTTCTGTATGTTCCTTTCTATATACCTTCATTAGTCTAGCTCCTTAAATTGATTATTATCTGGTTCTCTATTCTCTTCATCAGCTGGTTGGTCCACCTGGACACCATCATACATGTTTAGAGCATCCTCAGGGGCTTGAAAGTTATATAAATAGTCCTCATCTGCAAAATCTTTTGAAGACGAAACATTCTCACCCTCAGGTACTTGAGGTGACATAATGAAATGAACAGCCTTTTCGTAGGTTTTGGATCCCATTCTGTGTGCTATTGTAGTTATTCCTGCACCAAGTATGGTGCCTATTGCAAAGTAAATTACAATTTCCATACCACTATTATATGAACAGATGCAAATAAAAGTTTTGGTATTTAAAATAATATTAATTAAATTCAATCCTGGCTAGCATATCCAGGCAGAAGGTTCGAGATGGTACCAGGCCACTATGCACATATGCTAAGATTTTTGAAAATAACAACGAAAAGGAGAGCACATGAAGAAACTTGCTAAAGTAAAACGATTAAAAAAGAACATAGAGAAAGGCATAGGTGAAGGCAATTCTAAATATGCTAGAAAACAGGCATTAGCCAGGAAGGGGATTTACTCACCAAAATCTCCATTTAATCGTGGATCCTAACTGTTATGCCTGTGTTCAAGGCAGAAAAATATGTGAACATGATGAAGAAGAAGAACCCCCTCACTAGGGGGTTTTTTTTTATCTACAATTATGTTTAGGTAAGTGGTCTGGCTCTGCTAGTCTTCCAAATATATTAACTGCACCATTCTTTGATTTCTTTGCATACACACTAAACTTTGTTTTACATTTTTTGCATCTTATTATTTCTGTTCTCATATTATCCTTTTAGTATTTTAATTGCCCTGTCCAGGGTGTAAAAATTATGTTCTTCTAACCTTATAGTTACTTTAAAGTTATTTGTTATATCTTTATGTGGTATAAAAGCTACTCTTCTTAATGGGATGCAGGCAAATGCATATAGCTCAAAATCATTTATTTCGTATGGATCTAAATATTCCCTGGCTACTTTTCTTCTAATTTGATACCTGAATGATTGTATGTGTTTAGCCTTAGATGGTGTTGTAGTGGATTTTACTTGGGTTCTTAATAGTTTCTTCCCAGTGTCTACTATTATATCGTATTTAGATTGATCCCCAACAGCATGTGCTTTGTATCCTGCTAAATATGCCTCAAACATAGTAAGATACTCTCCTGCACTACCTATCCCCAACATCATTGATTGCTTTATCTTTGTAGATGGCATTCTTGATTGTTTCCTCTGATATATAATATCGTTGTTTAATGATCCCAACTTTCTCTATATAGCTCATATCTGCAAAAGATAAACCTTCCCAAAATGCTTTGATCTCAGCATCCCTAATAACAGAATCGATATTGTTTAATAATCTATTCGTATTCAGATAGTTGCACTTTAAGTTCTTTATACAAGTCCTCTCTTTGATGTAATTTCTGTAGGCCTACATCGCTTGCCAGTTTTCTGCCTAGGTTCTCCAGGCTTTCTATAATGCCTTCTCCATGTCTTAATTTTAAATATGATTGGTAATTAGATACAAAGCCACCATGAAAATCTTTTAAGTGGCATCTGCTGCATTGGATATTACAATTTCTTAGATCCCACCTAGTGCTTATATGAGATCTAGATATGTAATGTGATACTTGTGGGTTATCATGAGAACCACAGGTAACACAACACTTATCCCTAGCTAATACAATTTTTCTAGTGATAGCATCAAGCCTTTTAGTTATAGATTTAAGTGTTGTCTTACCCATAGTTTCTTTTCGACTAGGTGTTCTTCTTATTAAAAAGGTATATCATCTACTGTTACACTTTCATTTGGATCATACTCATTTACAGCAAGATCAATCAGGGGCTGCTTAATGGGATCTGTTATCCAGACATCATCAAGGTATTTAGTTTCCCCATCTTTCTCATACTTTTTTGAAGATGATCCAACAAACATACCTTTCTCACCTTCTATTAATTTAAACCCTTTTATTTCTAAAGCACCAGGAATAATATTACCACCCACAGCTACATCAATAGCAATATCAAAAAATGCTTTAACCTTGCTATCAGGTGATGTATTATTTCTCATTTTTATTATTTTCATTTTCGCTTTCCTTTTTTTTGTTTTCTAAAAAATTATCTACTACTAGCCTCATATCAAATCTATCAATCTCGCTGCCAAAAGCATAATCTATAAACTCATATAAAGCCTTTCTTAAATCTTCCATACATCTCCCACAGGAATTTCATAATATTCCTTATTATTGTCATGGTATTTTTTTATATCATAATTACCTGAATCAATTAATGACATCATATTATGGAACAAAACTTGTTTGAAATCGTTATACTTGGTTGAATAAATAAAGAATAATAATTTCATTCCTGGAATCCCATTCCAAAACTGATAACTAACTAGATCCCTTATTTTAAGCCTTAAAAAGTCTTTGCAGCCCTTAACCTCTACAAAGTAAGGCTTTGATGTTATTAAGATATAATCTGGTGTTTTCTGCACTGTTTCTGGTAACACCATAAAGTCTTTCTTAGGAATTATGTTATTTGAATCTACTCCATACCTGAAATAGGTGTACCCTCTTCCCTTGTAGAACTCTTCTGATTTAGGTTCTGCTATAGGATTAGAATACCTTTCTTTAAACTCAGCCTGATGGTTCGCCATTAGCTCTCCTTTGTTCTCTCTCGTAGAACTTTATCCTTTCATCGAGTTTTTTAAGATCAGCAAAACAACATTGTTTATCATACAAGAATTGTTTCCTGTCTGCCTCACACTCCTCTAGGGCTTGCTTGGCTTTCGCTACCT
>CEUX01036951.1_pt1 | contig 14841 bp, 16 predicted proteins | sample 531361 | NCBI WGS metagenome assembly CEUX01 (sample SAMEA2622736, study PRJEB7988) | marine metagenome | isolation source: saline water (ENVO:00002010), including
GAACTGACGATGGTAATATTCGTGCAGATAAGGTGAGTGGAAATAATTCTGGTTCTACTGGTGGATCTACTCCAGTAAAAACTTCTACTAGTACACAATCGAGTGGTGGTTCTACTGGTGGTAGTGTAAAGGTTGATGGTAAAGCACTCATGAATAAACTGAGGGCTGGTTCTTCTGGTGGTTCTACTGGGGGTTCTGGTGGTACTCCAGTAAACAAACTATTCGGTAGGGGTGGTAGTGATGGATCACCTGCTGCTTACACTGGTGGACCTTCCGCTGCTCAACGTGCTAATGCTCCTGCTCCAACTGGTGGTGCTGTAAAATCTGCTGGTGCTGCTGCTGGACAAGCTGCTCCTGCGAAAAAGCCTGGATTATTGGGTAGATTAGGATCTCTTGCAGGTAAGGCTGTTAGTGGTGCTCGTAATGTTGCTGGTAATGTTGCTGGTGCTGCCCGTAATGTTGCTGGTAATGTTGCTAGTGGAATTAAGGCAGGTGCTAAAGCTGTTGGTAGTGCATTAGCAAATAAAGGACCAATACAAGGAAGAGCAAGTGGTCCTCAAAGAAGAGCACAACAAGCTCAAACTAGATCTGGTACTCCAACTGGTGGTGCTGGTGCTGGTGGTGCTGTAAAATCTGCTGGTGCTGCTGCTAAACCTGCTGCTGCTCCATTATCTAATAATAGTCCAGCAGCAAAAGCAGGTATTCCTCTTAATATGAGACAACAAGCTGCTCAAAAAAATGCTCAATTTAAAGCGGATAGAGCATCGGGTGCTTTAAGAGGTAAAACTCCATCATATAATTCAGGTCCTAGTTGGACTTGGGATAGTTATGATCCTACCCAAGATTTATTTGATAATACAGCTGAGTTCTTAATTTCTGAAGGACATGCTAAGGATAAATCTGAAGCAATTTCTATCATGTCTGAACCTGAGTTTATCGAATCTTTCAATGAAGAACTCTACGGCTAATATAAAATGGCAGAACAAAGTTTTAATATTGATGGTGGTTTAATTTCCAGTGGAATTGTTACTGCCACTAAGTTTAAGAAGGATGGTGGATCTGTTAACAGCTTTTTAAAAGCAGATGGTAGTGTTGATAATAATACATATTCCACAACAGATACTAATACAACATATACAACAGGAGCCGCTGATGGATCAACGGCAGATAAAAAGAATATTACCTTAATTGATAATGCTAATAATACTGTTGGTGTAGTAACACTAATTGCAGGAAATAATATAACATTAAGTAGGCAGAATAAAGAAATTACAATAACTGGTGATACTGTTGATACTGATACAACCTATGCAGTAACAGCAGGAGATGGTTCTACTGCTAATCAAAAGACTGTTATTATGACAGCAGGTGGATCTGGATCTGGTACTGCTGGTATTGTTACTTTTGTTGGTGGTAGTAATATAGATCTTACTAGAGATGGTGATGAGATAACTATTGCTGCATCAGCAGGTACTAATATAACCTATAATATTTCTGCACAAGATCATGGAAGTGATAGTAATAAGAAACTTATTCGTTTAGGTAACTCTGATTCTGGTACGGATGATGTTACTTTGGCAGGTGGTAATAATATAACTTTGTCCAGAAGTGGTGACGAGATTTCAATTTCTGGTGCTGCTGAATCATCTACTCTTAGTGATGTTGTTTCAAGAGGTGGAACAACAACAGAGGATGTTTCAGTAAAAACTTTAACTGCAAGTGAGCATGTTAATGTTGGTAGTGCATTAACAGTTACGGGTAATACAGATTTAAATGGTAATCTAGATGTAGATGCACATACTGACTTAGATAATGTAAATATTGCTGGTGTAACAACATTTGCATCAAATATAGATGCTAATGGTAATCTAGATGTAACAGGAAATATAACTGCAACTGGAAACTTAGATGTTGGTGCTGGTCTTGATGTAACAGGAAATATAACTGCAACTCAAGCAATTAGCGGAAGAGATATAACTCTGACTGATAGCGACCCTGCTATTAATTTTGTTGATAGTGGAGACAATCCTGATTATCAGGTAGTCGTCAACTCTGGTCATTTCATGGTAAAAGATTCTACTGCTGCGGCAGATAGGTTCTATATCAATGCCAGTTCGACTACTATTACAAATAATCTTAATGTATCTGAGAATGCTACATTTAATAAGGAGATTGATGTAGACGGTCATACGTATCTTGATAATGTTAGTGTATCTGGTGCCTGTACTGTTACTGGAGATTTTACTGTTCTAGGAACAACTACACTTATTAATTCTACTAATTTAAATATTGGTGATAATATTCTTACATTAAATGATGATGTAACAGGAACACCAAGTGAGAATGCTGGTGTTGAAGTTGAACGTGGAACTTCTAATAATACATCAGTTCGTTGGAATGAAACAACTGATAAGTGGCAATTTACTAATGATGGTACTACTTATTCTGATATTGGTACTTCTTCTACGGATCCAGTTAATCCTGATTGGAATGCTACATCAGGTTTGGCAGAGATACTTAATAAACCAAATATTACTGATACAACATATTCAACATCGTCAGTTTCAGATTCTAATAATGTTAAATTACGATTAACTGGATCTGATTCCAGTACTGATGATGTGCTGGTTACAGCAGGAAGTCAGGTTAATTTTAGTTCTGTAACTGCTAATGGATTTACCATTAACTCTACTGCTACTACAACTCAGGTTCCTTCTGGTATTGTTGTTCTTTGGTCTGGTGCATCAAATGCTATTCCTACTGGATGGTCGTTATGTGATGGAACTGGTAGTACACCAGATTTAAGAGATAAATTTATTGTTGGTGCTGGTAATAACTATTCTGTTGATGCAACAGGTGGTAGTGCAAATACACCAGTTGTTTCACATACTCATGGTATTGGTAATATTTCTGGTAACACAAGTAATACTGGATCTCATACTCATGGTAGTGGAAACTACAGTACAAGTAATACAGGAGATCATAGTCATTCTCAATCTGGTAGCGGAAGTGGTAATACAGGAAATCAAAGTAATAACCATTATCACACATTAAGTACTAACGTAAGTACTAATAATACTGGATCTCATACTCATAATGTTCCTTGGGGAGATAGTGATAGTTATGGTGGACCATCAACAGTTAATTATGCATCAAGTGTTCAGAATCCAGGTAATATTGTAACTAATAGTGCTGGAGGGCATTCACATAGCTTTAATATTACTGCTGATACATTAGGAATTAGTGCAAACCATACTCATTCATTTAACTTTAATATTGGTGGTAACACAGGTAATACAGGATCTCATTCTCATAACGTAAATAGTGGTAGTTCTGGTAGTGGTGGTAGTCATTCCCATAACGTATCAATATCTGGTAATACTGGATCTACTGGAAATACTGGTACTAATACAAACTTGCCACCATACTATGCTTTATGTTATATTAGAAAGGACTAGATTATGATCTATGAAACTGAATGATTTTATATGGATTAAGCGGAACGAACTTTCAGAAGAATTTTGCCAACATTGCATCGAGAAATTTGAGAAGGATGATCATAAGCATCAAGGATTAGTTAGGAGTGGTGTTAAACTAGACACTAAGGTATCAACTGACCTTAAAATAAGTGATAGTGATAATTGGAAAGAAGAAGATAACATTTTTTTTGAATCTTTAACATCTAATATAGAACCTTATCTTGAAGATGTTCCTTATGTAAGTGAAGTAATACAAAATCCAAAAGATACTGGATATAATATACAAAGAACAGATCCAGGTGGATTTTATACTTGGCATCAAGATCAATGGACAAATAGAAGAATTACTTTTATATGGTATCTAAATGATGTAATTGAAGATGGGTATACAGAATTTAAAACAGGATATAAAGTTCAACCTGAAACTGGAAAACTTTTATTGTTTCCTGCTCTTTGGCCATGGGTGCATAGAGGATTCCCACCCAAGTCAGAAGTAAAATATATTTGTACGGGATGGTTATACTCTACACTTACGAATGAACAAGAAGAAAGGTTTGTAAAGGAGGGATATTAGTAATAAATAAATAAGATTACATACTCTTTAAAAAAATGGGATATTATATCAAAAAAACTAGTGCTCTTGCTTCTGTAGGAGATGTTTTTTGGACTGGTGGTAATAATTGGTCTGATCAAATTGCGGATAAGAAAGTTTATGCCAATCAGAGTACTGCAAATTCTAAGATTGTGAATACGGACGGTACAAATGGTGGATTTTCTGGTGCTTCCGTGGTAAGTGAATAATGGGTTTATCTGTATATGATAGAGAAGGACCATATTTCTCCAGTGGAGAAATAAAATGGAGTCAGCTACGTAATACTTTCAAGGAAGTAAGTAGTGGATCTATTAGTGCGTTAGAACTTAAAAGGAATACTAATCCTGATGAACGAGATCCAATAGTACCTGATGCTGTTGCTAATGAGGATATTGCTGGTTGGAATTTTTCATCTGGTACTGGTGATTCTAATTGGAAAGCATCCCAAATGAGGGATTCTTATAAGAGATTTTGGGCAAGACAGACAGGAACCGATATTAATCTCAGGATGGGTAGATATAATGGATCTAGTGGAATTGATTGGGGTGGATATGGATCAAGTGGACGAGATAGTACAAGTTCAGGTAATGGTAACTTAACTAAAAATATACAGAAGTATATTAAGATAGAAGGTATATGTGGTTCTAATGATAGTGGAACATGGAGTGGAACTAATAATGATCCAGGAGCAGGTCTATTTACTCCTGGTACTGCTGCTGCTAGATTAGCACCTGGTGTTCCAGCACGTAATGTAAGAATATGGGTTTATGGAAAGATTCATGGTGCAGGTGGAGAAGGTGGATATGACAGTAGAGGATATGATCATGCTACAAGTACAATGTTTGGTGCTGACCCAGGAACTCCTGGTGGAACTGCATTAAGAATTGATAATCCAAATGGAAATGATGTTTGGGTTAATATTAAATCTGGATCTGCTGAAATTTATGGTGGCGGTGGCGGTGGCGAACAAGGTGGTAATGGTAATATTCCAGAAAAAGGAACATGTTCTAGAACTTGGCAAACTAGTGGTTGTGGATCTGCACCTAATTGTACTGCTGAAAATGGTGGAACCGTAGAAACAACAAGTACTTGGACTGGTTCTTGTTGTGATTGGGGACAATGGTGCTGGTCTAGATGGCCATTTAAATCATTCTGTAATAGTTATTGTACTAAAAATACTCAAGGAAATAATTGTAAGGAGACAATAGAATCAATTAGACCTATACAAGGTATTGGTGGTCGAGGTGGTAATGGTCAAGGATATAATTTATCAAGAACTAATGGACAAAATGGAACTACTCCAAATCCATTAGTTAATACTTGTCAAAGTGGTTATACTTATAATAATGATGGTGAAGATACAACTGCTGGTAAGAGAGGTGGTGATGGTGGAGATTGGGGAAATGCGGGTCAAAATACAGATGCAAATAATGCATTGAGACCACCACAACCTTCAACTGGTGGATATGATGGTCGTGCTATTTGTGGAAATAAATTCACTGTAAGTGGTACTATTAATAATAATACTATTAAAGGTACATATAGTGGAAATTGTCCTGGTGCTACTGGTGGAACAGCACCACCACCAACTGCACCTAATGTATCATTGTCTCAATCTGGAAGTGGACCATTTACATTAACATGGTCGTGTACAAGTTCTACTACAATAACCAATGTCTTTGGTCAATCAACACCTAGTGATGGTAGTTGGAACCCAACTACAAATAGTGGAAGTGTTACAGTAAATCCATCACAAACAACAACATATAAAGTTTTTGCTCAGAATGCAGGTGGAACTGGATCTGCACAGACAACTTGTACTGTAAGTGGTTCTACACCTGGAACTAATCTTACTGACTTTACAGTATCTAGAAATTCTTCTCATACTATTAGTAATACATTTAGTAAGCAATCTGGTACTGGTGTAGTACAGATGACTTTCAGTAGATCATCAAATGGTACTAGTGTGGTACAACATGATATATCTCCTGGTGCTAAGTATCTTGCTGCACAAACAACTATAAGCACCACTCCATCAGCAGGTATACCATCTTTAATGAGAATTAATCCTAGTAATGCTAGTCAAATACAATTTGAAGAGCAAATGACAAATGCAAATTGGGATGCTCTTACTGTGACTGCTGCTAATGGAACCTTTGCTTATTTCGGAACAAATGATCCTAATAGTACACGAGATTGGCCAATTTATATAAGAGGATTGAGATTCCATAACAATAATGGAACTCATAATAGTAATGGTAATTATGGAGGATCACCCTCTATTCAAAATAATGGTCAGAAATTATGTATGTTTGATGGGGATGGATCCGATTGTAATGCTAGTTTCGAGATAATATCTAATAATACTGGTGGTAGTGTACAGTTTGTAGGTACAAGGGGTTCTGCACCTAATGGTGAACCACCATCTGGATGTGCCCTTAGAGTTACTAATGGTGGTGGAGATGTTACGTTGAAGTTATCATGGGATGATAATGTTAATTCTTATGGATCAGCAATGACTTCTATTATTCTTAGAGGTCAAACATGGGTTCGTAGTGGTGGTGCATATCCGAGAATATATCCTTTCTGGGGTGATCATCAAAATAGTGATCAATATAACCCAAGTCAAGCGTGGAAGGTAACAACTAATATTGATGGTTCATGGAATGGTCAGAAACTAAGAATTAATGAACAAAATGTTAATTTACAGAACCTTGGGGTTATAAGCACTAGTGGTAATAAGACATTAACAAAGACAGTTACTTGGCTTGGGCAAACATTTACAATTAATGTACAAGCAGTTGAACTGACTGATGATGAGGGTGATATCTATTATGAATCAGATTGGTGGATATCTTCATCTACACCAGCTCATGAGTTGCATAAGGGTGAAACGTATGGTAATACTTCAAATACTTGGAGATTTAATGGAGATGATTATACTTCTCCTGGATCACCAATTAGATTTGATCCAAATAGTGACGCTAACAATGGAGTTTTAGATTTTGCTATTCAATTTGTTGGTCTTGATGGATCAACATGGGTTTCAGAAAGTGGTAATGAGACCTTTACAATTCCTATAAGTGGTGGTAATATAGAATATACAAGGTAATATTTTTTAATTAATATGGCTGTCGAATATCCAGATGGATGGTCTTTTAGTGAAGAATCATATCGAGAATTATTTTTTAAAAATATACCATTTTTGGTTTCATTCACTAATTCTCAGTGTGGGCCTTGTTTTAGGTTAAAGCCACAATTAAAGCGTCTTGTAAAAGAAATCGAGATTCCATTGGTTGAGATTGACATGATGGAAGAGATTGTCATATATGAACAATATGAAATCAAGGGAACTCCTGCTGTTCTTTTAATAAAGGGTAGACAAGTATTAAAGACTTGGTTAGGATATAATGGACGTAGTAAATATATAAAAGATATTGAAAAATTATTATGAGATTTACTTTGGCGATTGGTAATCCTCCTTATGGTGTAGGTGGTAATCTTGCAATTCGATTCTTAAATAAGACATCTGAGGTTACAGATGATATAAGATTTGTATTACCAACTTCTGTTAGAAAACCTTCTTCACAGAATAAGATTAAATCATACTTACATTGTGTAGTAGATCATGATCTAGATGATACTACTTTTCCTGGTGGTATTAGTGCAGTAAAACAATATTGGGTAGCAAAAAACACATCGAGATTTGACGTAGGTGTGGGCGAGATACCTATGTACACAGAACATCCTGATTTTGAATTTTTATCCTATGAAGAAAGATTTGAAGCAGATGTATTTGTTGGTGAGTATGGATGTGGACCGAGTGGTAGAGTAAAGACAAAAGATTTTACACAGTATGCTAAGGGACATCATTTCCTGAGTGTTAGATCACCAGAAGTAATCGAGAATCTAGTTGAGTTTGCTGATAAGTTTAGAGAAGCAGCAACCCAAACTAATGGTCGATATCATTTTGGAAAGAATGATTTAATTACTACCTATAATAAATGTGTGGAGGAGAGAGATGGCAAAGAATAAACATAATTTAGAATCTGGATCTAGTATTGAGAGATCTGATGAGAGAATAAAAGAAACTCAGGAAGTTTTTACTCCACCTGAGTTAGTTGATAGGATGGTCAATGATATTCCAGAAGATGTATTAAAAGATCCTAGTAGTACCTTTATTGATCCATCTGCAGGTAGTGGTAATTTTCTAGTTGGATTAAAGACTAAGTTAATGGAATATCATGATGAGCATCATATTGTAAACAATATGTTGTATGGTATAGAGATTATGCCTGATAACCATAAAGAGTTGTGTGCTAGATTGGGTGTTCGTTCTAATCATCATCACTATGTTTGTGCTGATGCATTAGAATATGATTATAGTTTTGGTGATCCAATAGGTGTCGAACAATATTTTAATTAAAGATAATTTTCTTGATTCGATTGAAGAATTAAGAAAGTTGGCATGTAATACTGAACACATGTCCCATAAACAGACACCTGTTGTAGTTGGGTGGAGAGGACATAGATCTTGGGAATTATCTCATTTGAATAATCCTATTATTAATGACTGCTATCAAAAGATATTAAATACTGCTCTTGAATTTTTTAATGTAGAAGATTATTCAATGGAAATGTATTTCCATATATCCAATAGTGATAATAAGTACCATCAACTTAAACAATGGCATAAAGATCCTACACCTTATGCAGGAGTATTGTACTTATCACCTGATGTACCATTAAATTCAGGAACAACTATATTTGATAATGGTAAACGTATTGATGTAGAGAATAAGTATAATCGTTTAATTGTTTATCCTGGTAAATGCAGTCATGGTATAACAGAGTTTATTGATGATAGAAGAACTGTTGTTGTTTTTATTGATACTAAGGAGAAGGTGCAGAAACAGATTGATCTCTTAACTGAGATTAGGTTAAATTCTTGATTCTTATACATACCTTTGTATGGTTTGTACTGGGAGCTCTATAATTTTTTGAAGGGGGGGTTGACACACCCTCTTTTTTTGTGTATAGTACTGGGGTGGTTAGGCAATTTGCCGATTTAATACCACTTGTAGTATATGCCACTGGCAACATAAAATGACTATCATTGACGAGATTAATCGTATCAGTCGGGAACAGACAAACATTCCTTCTACTGATATCCTAATTCCAACTGGGTTTATCTGGTGGGATTATTTTAAAACAACTAAGATTGTATATCTTCTAAGAGATTATTACAGGCAACTTATTTCAACTCTTGAATACGAAACTTGTATTGTAGAAGATTGTGAAGTAGTTTCTGTTGAAGAAACAAGAAAACTTGGACTTGCAAATCCTGGTAGAGAAAGAGGTGATGATCCTGAGATCTACGATTTGTGTAAGAAGAATCATAAGTTTGGATGGGATCTTACTAAGTTACCACCATTTACCTTTAAAGGAAGCGATAACCCTATAAACGGAAACCATAGATTTAAATACTATGACGAAATTGACCTTGGGTTTGTTCCTTCATATCGAGTAACTCCAAAACCAGGATTTACTGAAAACGACGTGATCAATGAACTTGGTCTTAAATATCAGGAGCGTCCTTCAGGTGCCCCTTCTAAGTTCCAAGATTATAGATCTCGTGGTATCTTATGGGTTATCGAACAGAACTCTCTTCGTAACGATAGAGTAACAGAAGAAGATGTTCGTGGATGGGTATCTAACATTGCTGAGTTTGAAACTCCTGATACACAGAACAGACTTGTAGATTCTATCTACAATGCAACAGAGAAGAAATCATTCCTTGCTTTCTTTAGTAGGAAAGATTGCTATAAGTTCTTTAAAGAGAAGGGTGTTAAACTCAGTGCATCTGGTAACGTAAAAGGATCTCATGTAAATCGTTTAATAAGTGCAATGGGTCCAGTTCACGTCTATCGTGATTTCTTTCCTTTCTTTGTTGAGGATGCTGCTAAGGGTATCACCAGCACTGTTCACTTCTACGTGAATACAAATAAGTGTGAGGATGCTTTTGGTGTTCTTAATCTTATTGCTCTAAGGATTAAGGAGATTGAATCTCATATTGATAACCTTGGGAATCTCTTAGGGAAAGACGCTGCTGCTACATTGCGTAAGCATTTGAGATATGGATACCGTCCACCTCATATTGTTGACCTAGACAACTTACAACTGGTTCCTGTTAATGGGAAAGTTGAGTTTGATACAGCAGTAAATACTGAAAGAGAATACAAATGGCAACAGACAGAGCGTATTCTTAGGGATTACTTTGAGGTAGGACAAGAGTTTACCTATCAAGAAGCAAGGCAATTCATTCATCCGATTAGAACACAAGATACAAAGTTCAAATCAGAAGATAGTTTTGATGGAACCATTCTTAGAGAGTTCCAATTCCTTGCAGAAAGAGGTGTACTAAGGTTCCATGCTGATGAGGCAAGACCAGGAATATATTCACTTCTATAAGTGTCACAGGGGGGTGTTCAACCCCCTTTTTTAATGTTATAATATGTACATATCTGAGGTTCCTTTAATGCAACTGCGTCCACATCAACAACGTGCTTTGGATGCTATTGCTGAAAATTCCAAAGGGCAAATCATTATTCCTACTGGTGGTGGCAAGACTCTTGTTGCTATCATGGATGCTGTGAGGTTATATGAAAAAGAAGAATTTGCTACTATTGTTGTTGTAGCACCTAGAATTTTATTAGCACATCAATTATCTGCTGAGTTCTTAGAGCATATTACTGATGTTGATGTGATGCATGTTCACAGTGGTAGAACACATCATTTTTCCAGTACTAAGAAGGATGTCATTAGAGATTGGTGGATAGGTAGTGAGTATTGCCATAAGATTATCTTTACCACCTATCATTCTTTACATAGAGTACAAGAAGCAAATATAAATGTAGATACAATATACTTTGATGAGGCACACAATAGTGTTGCAAAAAACTTTCTACCTACTGTGGAATTTTATGCAGGTTTGGATACTGTTCGCAGCTATTTCTTTACTGCTACTCCTAAGCATAGTGGGACTAGGTCACGTATTGGAATGGAGAATAAAGAAGTCTTTGGAGAAGTAATAGTTAATGTACCTGCACCTGAGTTAGTAGAGCAAGGTTATATATTACCACCAAAAGTTGTTATTAATAAATTTGATAAACTGCGTAGGGATGATATTACACCAGAAGTAGAATCTGCAAAGATTATTGATAGTATGGATAAGAATGATAAGGATAAGGTTCTTATTTGTGCAAAATCTACTAGACAGATTGTTACTCTTATATCAAGATCTAAGTTCCTTGACGAATTAGCATATAGGGGTTATTCTTATATGTACATAACATCTAAAACAGGTGCTATAATAGATGGTAAGAAGGTTGGTCGTGAGCAATTCTTTGACGTTTTAAATACTTGGGGTAAGGAAGATGGTAAGAAGTTTGTTGTCTTACATCATAGTATTTTATCCGAAGGTATTAACGTAAAGGGGTTAGAATCGGTGTTATTCATGCGTTCTATGGATTATATTGGAATTTCACAAACAATAGGGCGTGTGATCCGTTTGGGTGCTGCTAATAAAACGTATGGTTTAGTATGCGTACCTTCCTATTCAAATGTGGGTATAACAACCGCAAGAAAAGTACAGGCAGTAGTTAATACTGTATTCAATGAGGGACAACCTGCTATTAGTGTAGTTAAACGATGAGAGATACTATTTTATTTGGTGATTGTAGAGAGACTCTATGTGCCTTTCTACCAAAGAGTGCTAGGACATGTATTACATCCCCACCTTACTATGGTCTGAGAGATTATGGTGGTGAAGAAAAACAGATAGGGTTAGAACAATCACCAGAAGAATATATTGAACAAATGGTTCAGGTATTCAGGGAGGTAAGAAAGATCCTCACTGATGATGGAACACTATGGTTGAATATAGGTGATAGTTATTATAACTATAAGTCAGGTACAGGGGAATATGCTAAACAATCCTTTGCTAAGGGTAGGCAAGATCTTCCTATGAAGACACCTAAGAGAGCAAATAAGTTAAAAGGATTTAAAGATAAGGAATTGATGGGTATCCCTTGGATGTTAGCATTTGCATTGAGAGCAGATGGATGGCATTTAAGACAGGATATTATATGGAATAAACCTAATCCAATGCCTGAGAGTGTGAAGGATAGATGTACTAAGGCACATGAGTATATTTTTCTACTAACCAAAGAGAGAGATTATTACTATGATAATGAAGCAATTAAAGAACCTGCGGTGGGTGAGAGATGGGGTGGTAATACTCCTATCAATATGGATAACACTAAGGATACTGATAATCAGTTTTCAGGTTTAACTAGACCTCGTAAGATGGTATATGAGAAGAGGAATAAGAGATCTGTATGGACTGTGAATAAGAAACCATATAAGGGTGCTCACTTTGCTGTATATCCAGAAGAATTAATTAGACCATGTATTCTTGCTGGTAGTCAAAAGGGTGATATAGTATTAGATCCTTTCATGGGTAGTGGTACTACTGCTGCTGTTGCAAAATCTCTTGGTAGAGATTATATTGGATGTGAATTACATGAGAACTATGGTGATCTAATTCAAAAGAGAGTTAGTGAATACCATGCAGAAGTAAACATTGAAACTATTTTAGGATTATGAGTAAAATTGTTGTTTTAGCTACTGGTGGGTTTGATCCATTACATACAGGGCATATTAAACTCTTTAAGGAGGCAAAGAAATTAGGTGATTTCTTAATGGTCGGAGTTAATTCTGATGATTGGTTAACCAGGAAAAAGGGTAAACCTTTTATGCCTATAACTGAAAGAAAGGTAATAGTTGGTGAGTTAAGAGTAGTTGATAATGTGTTAGAATTTGACGATAGTGATGATTCTGCTTGTGATGCTATTCAACATATCCTTGACATATCAAATTGGGACTTGGTATTTGTAAATGGTGGAGATAGAACTAAGGAGAATATTCCAGAGTTGGATAGGTTTCTTGGTCATGATCGTGTTAACTTTGCATGGGGTGTTGGAGGTACTGAAAAAACTAATAGTAGTTCATGGATTTTAGAGAGGTGGAATGAATAAACTGTATCAAGGTGATTGTATAAAGATCATGTCTTCACTTCCAGAAGATTGTGTTGACATGGTTTTTTGTGACTTACCTTATGGTACTACACAAAACTCATGGGATAGTCCTATACCATTTAATGAACTATGGTCACAGTATCACAGAATAGTTAAGGAAAATGGTGCTATTGTATTAACTGCACAACCACCATTTGATAAGGTACTTGCATGTTCTAATCTAAAAGAGTTTAAGTATGAGTGGATATGGGAGAAGAATAAGGCAACAGGACATTTAAATGCCAAGAAGATGCCTATGAAGGCACATGAGAATATATTGGTATTCTATCGTAAGTTACCAACATATAATCCACAAATGACTCAGGGACATAAACCTATGAATGCTGTATTACCAAAAGATAATTTACCTGAACCTGATCGTAAGAGAAATTATAATCATGTGGATAAGAGATTAGGTAATACAGGTGGTACTACTGTGAGATATCCTAGGGATGTTCAAAAGTTTCCAGTGATTAATAATGATAATCCATTGAAGTTCCATCCTACACAGAAACCAATAGGAATGATTGAGTATTTCATTAAGACTTATTCTAATGAGGGTGATGTTATCCTAGATAATTGTATGGGATCAGGATCAACTGTTATTGCATGTAGGAATATTAACAGACAATATATTGGAATAGAAAAAGATCCTGAATATTTTAACAAAGCACTAGAATGGATTAAGTCTTACAATAGAATAGATCCATTCGTGACAGAGGAAGAAGTGTCACATGATACAGACAATCCTCTGCTTAATGCATTATACTAGGTACATCTTAAAGGAGTTCCCTCATGAAATGCGAAGTTCAACTCTACGTTGCTGGTAAAGTTTATAGTGAGATTCTTGAAGCACGTAATTATCAAGAAGCAAAAGAGGTTGCAAAAGTTCGTAACCCTCATGCTAGGGTAATTTCAGTGAATGCCAAGTTCTAAACAATACAAGGGTCAACCAGAAAGGGGTTGGACTGATGAGCAATGGTTACAACATGCTTGGGTACAATCCCACAACCCTTGGATTGATGAGGATGATCGAGAGTATTGGCGTGACAAAATTAAAGAATTAACAAAATGAAAGGTGATTACCAACGCTTCTATAAAGAAGCAATCGACAAGAAACAAGGTTATGTTACCAAAGATGGTTCTTGGGCAGCAATACCCTTGATGGATTCTAAAAAGTTTGGTATAATTCATAATGGTGAATGGGTTCATACTGCTAGAAACTTCGACTTTGCCAAGTCATACATATTAAAAGAGAAAAAAAGGAGATGAGTAAGTTCTTTGATCAAATAACAAGAAATGTTAAAAATGTGTTTGTTGGTTCTCATAAAGGTGAGGATATTTCAAATGAGTGGTTTCAAAAACCACATCCACATGATAGTATGCCAGTAGCAAATGGTAGTAATAGATATGCACCACCAGAAAAGTTAGCAGAGTTAGAACAAATGGAAACTAATCCAAGACCAGAGGAAGACATGGCAGAATGGTTTAAAGAAAATCCAGATGAGAGTGATGAAATAGAAGAAGAGAAAACAGTACATCAAAAGATGTATGAAATAGCAACTGCAAAGTATAATCCATTTTCAATAGGTGGATCTGAAAATATTAGTGATTTTGGTGGTGGATCTGAGGA
>CEUX01104366.1_pt1 | contig 14814 bp, 4 predicted proteins | sample 531361 | NCBI WGS metagenome assembly CEUX01 (sample SAMEA2622736, study PRJEB7988) | marine metagenome | isolation source: saline water (ENVO:00002010), including
GGCCCCGGCTGCCCGTTTGCCTGTCCGCCCACTGATGATTGCGCGCAGACAGGTGATTATTGGGATTGGTTTGACGATTTAGACCAAAGAGCCGAAGGAGTGTGGAACTTTGTTCCGCCGGGTGCTGATTGTTGTGGTGCAACGTACGGTTCAGCAGACATGACAGTCAACATGGACTGGCCTTGTTTGGAAACAGCAGAAGAGTTTATACGAGTCAAACAAAAATTTGAACACGGGCAAAGTTCGTGGGATGAGGCTAGAAGCCGTTGTGGTGTTGGCGATAACCCAAGTGGCGAAGATGTTGGAACACCAGATTGCGGAGGCGGGGGTCTTATTTGCAGCCCGGAATGTTGCCACCCATTAGCACGAGAATTAATTGGTTCAGACCCCCCAAACATTATTCCTTGCATTGAACATTGCCCCCTGCAATCAACTTGTGAAGACCTAGAAAATGGCGAGCAGTATGTGCGTTGGCCTCAAGGCGACAGACAACCTGACGGATTTAATGTCAAGCAAGTAATAAACTGCATGAATGATGCGGATGTTGTTTACGACGATCCAGACAACGAATACGAAATACCCGAACTTGTTGAGCCAGAAGATCCGCGAAAATGTGATTTTACGTTGAACGCAGTAGGTCGTAACTATTTTTCAGTTTGTAATTGCACCGACCACCCATGCGGCTCCTTGAGGTGCGGGCCGCAGCAATGCTGTCACGAAATTGAGTGCTACCAAAGAAACTGTTGTGACCAAATTCTTGACGTAGATCCGAACACGGGCGAGGCGGCAAAGCCGTTAATTTTGGAAGACAATTCTATTTGCCCTTGGGGGGTTGAAGAAGATGAGTTTGGCAACAAGGGTGGCTGGTCTACTGTTCCAGATTCAGACGGCGTATACCAGCGGTGCAAAAGACCACTGTTTAGTTGTTTTTGGAAAAACCCCAACAATCCAGATTCGCCGGAAGGCGAAATTTCAGGTTGTATAAAAACTCCTGAACAAAATGACAACACGGTAGAGTGCAACCCAAATCCATCTTGCTTTTCGTGCAAAACTTCAGGTAGTTATGAGAGTCCACGCGGGGATGTTCTTAACTGGACTATTCCTCGAAAACGAGAGTTTGCGGCACAGGGCCAGTATTCAAGGCATTGTCCCGACAGCATTGAGCCATTTGTCCCCGAACCAAGCACGTTTGGCAACGAGACATGTGATAGAAGAGTAGCACCCTGCCCCGGAGATCCAAACTTTTGTGAATTCTCCAACAACAACCCTTCTGGCACTATATGCAACGCGGGTCTTTGTTGGCAGGCAAACGCTCCAAGTAGCAGAATTGGAAAGCCGTATCACGATTGGCCTGAACAGCCACGAAGAACTGCGCAAGTGTGCGGCGAACCTTTGTCATACGAATTCTGTCACAAAGAGCCAATCGCGTATGAATTACCACCGGGCGACGAATGCAACCCAGTAGCGTGGAAACAAGACGGAACGCTTGGCAACCATAGACCGGGACTTTGTGGGGCCACTCCGTGCGAAGATATAATCGGCTGGGAAAACATCAGCACTGGTGAGGTTGTTTACGAACAACCAAGCGGGCAAAACTGGTTGCAAATTTATTGCGAGCGGTGTGAATGCAATGGTTTAGGGCAAATATGTCGAGAGGGTGATGTTGCATGCACAAAAGACGCTTGTTTGGTTCCTGATGGGGGCTGCTGTCCACAATCCGAACTTGCTACTTGGGCTGACGGGTATAACGAGGATGAAATTGGCTTGCAGTTAGTCAACATTTCGTGCAGCCCACAGCACACGATGCCTATTGAAACTCAAGCGGTAAGAGAAGGTCTTTCTTGCCCTTCAGAAGATGACCCAGAGCCTCGGCCTATCTACACGGCAGAAAGAGCCTTTCAAGTAAGTTTGGAATACAAGGGCGGCGGATGTGGCGCAAGTGGAGCAGACCTAAGAATTTACCGAACCGGCGAGGGCAGGTTCACACTTATTAAAAATGAAGACGAGGCAGAGCAAGATTGCCTGTTTGGTGTGTACCGGCATTTGGTTGACAAAGATGCAGGCACAAGCGGCTGGTTTACGGCGGGTGGTGCAAACCCTGCGCCGTACTACGACCCCGCCAACCCCGGAGATGCCTTGTATTATGTTGGTGAACTCAACAGTTCACAAGGTGAGGCAGATTGCTCAAGGCCAATTTGGCACAGAAACAGAAACCATTTTGCATGCAAATTTGATGAGCCAGAGGTTTACATATTTTGAAAAGCAACACCATTGATTATCTAGTTCCACCCACCAATGTCCCTTGTTCTCAATGGGAAAACATTGACTCGCGGTATCACGGCGTTTGCAAATCTGGGCAGTTTGGGGGTGCGCCCAGTAAAGGTACTTGCTTGCTCAAGTGTCCTCACTTCATTACAGAAAATCCTAAGTTTGACCGTGAGCAGTACAAGGCCGATCTAACCCTGTACGGGTATCGGGTGTTTGAGTACCCCGACAGTGGCCTTGGCGATTTTGTGCATTGGGTCATCAAAAAGGTAACTTTTGGGCTTGTGCCACTATGTGCCGCGTGCAGTCGTCGGCGCGCAAAGTTGAACCGATGGTGGTTCAAGGTAATGCGCAAACTTACTGGTGCAGGCTATTTCGGGTTGACCCCGGAAGAAAAGTTGTACAAATGGAAGCCAGACGCACGCCCGCCGTCAAACGCGGTTCCGGGCGGGCAGTCCGCTATGGACAAAATGGACACGTTTGGCAACGTAGATGAAATAGTCAGAAATCCGGGCGAGAAACCACCATGCGCCCCGTGCGAGGCTAAACGCAGACGCGAAGAAGCCGCGCGAAAAGCCAAGGAGCAAAAAGATGGCAGTGTATGACCGAACCGTATCAAACCCCCGATTCTCTACGATCAACCTAACTGACGAAGACGGTACTTCCGATGCTTTCTTTGCAGGCGCGTTTGCGTTTGGCAGTTTTGTGCTGCTTGCTGACCCAGAAGGCGGGGTTGGCAGTTTGGGCAGTGCCACGGTAATCGTGGAAGTATCGGTAGATGGAGAAAACTTCGTAGATCCTGACTATTTCATGGGGCCAAACCTGTACCTCTCCGCAGGCCGCCCAGCCCTCATAAACGTCGATTTGCGTGGGATTCACTCGGTCAGGTTCAAAGTAAGCAAATCGGACGGCGCGGCTGATCCAAAGGCACAAATCAGAGTATTCATGCAACACATGGGGTAAACAGTGGCAGTATTAAGATGGGCAGGCGGCAGCACCGCCAGATCACAAGTAGACAGTCTTACACCCGGCGGCACTATTGAGGCCGGGGATATCTTCAATGTCATTCTGACGGACGAATCTGGGGCAACCCAGACTGAGGCTGTCGTTGCAACTAGCACGACAGTAGCCTCGGTTTGCGATGACATTGTGTTGCATTGTTCAGCGTCTACTCAAAGTTTGTTTCGCAGGTTAACTTTTACTGACGCGACAACCTCTGTCACAGTCACCGCCAAAACATCTGGCGTGCCGTTCTACCTGACTGAAACAACCACAGAAACAGGCGGTGGCACAGCGGATGACCAAACTTTTGCACGGGCCTCCGTGACAACTAACAAGGGTCCAAACGACTTCAACGACGTTGACAACTGGGTAGAGAGTGACGGCACTGCCCCAAGTGCCGTTCCTGCTAGTGGTGATGAGGTCATCTTCAGTGAAGGTAGCCATGACCTTCTCTACGGTCTTGACCAAAACGCAAAAGACCTTGAGCAGTTGAGAATTACAGGCGGGTACAGCGGATCAATCGGGCAGCCTAGCCATGCTCTTCATATCAGTGTGTCCAACGAAGGATCGTCAACGTTGCCCATCCTTGCCCTTGGGGGAAGGGGCCGTCGATACAACCTTGAAGGTGCTTTTGACGAAGTAATTATTACTCGGAATAGCGGCACTGTCGATATTAAAGGCACAACTATGGGTTCGTTTACCATTGTTGGCCCGCACGCAAAAGGCATCATCACTATTAAAAATGGTTCTACCTTCTCATCCGGCAATCAAAGTATTCGGCAGTTGATGGTAGACGGCGTAACAACTTACATCGAGTCTGGCGTAACTGGAATTAAGCCAGTTCGTGTAGATGGCGGATACATGGAAACTAAATCTGCATTTGGCAATGCAAACGCGGACATTTTTGACTTAGTTCGAGGCACTGTTTGTTTCAAAGGAAGTTCAACTGTCAAAACCGTGAACGTTAACGGCGGGTTGATGAAGTGGGAAAGTGACCAAAACGTTGGTGCAAGCACAAACACACCGCTGACTATTTACAACGGCGAGGTTGATGTTAAACGAAACACCAGAGTTGGCACGCTGACAGTCTACAAGCCTACTGTCTTTAACGGCGTACTAGACATCTCCTCCGAGCAGTCCAATGTTGCGTTGTCCTCACCAGATAGCCAGCAGGCAACCGTGTACTACGGCGTGGTCAAGTATCCAACTGTCGCTGGTCAGACTTCTGGTACTGCCAAGAACAACAACAGAACCATTACCTAAGAGGCATTATGGCAAACGGACCCAAACGACCAAATCGGCGGCGTAATTCGTCCAGACTGATTGATGACCAGCAGATTTCTGGCGGCAAAGCATTTCAGGATCTCGTTCGGGATCACCGGGACCGCTCCAAAAACTTGGGCCGCCGTAAGTCTGGCAATAGGGCTGACCCCAACACCCGAATTAACCCTATGACGGGTCGGCCTGAGCGTGTCCCGCAACACCCGTTGGGTAAGAACCCGTTGGATGTTAAACAGTTTCCTGATGCTCCCCCAGAACGGGACATCCCCGGCCTGCCGCCGTTTGAGTTGCCGTCTGATTTTCCAGAACCCGGCAAAAACGTACCCGAAGGTTTTGACCCTATAGGTGATACTCAAAGGATGAGGAAGCGGGTGGACTCCATAATAGAAGAGCGAGGCTTGCGCTCTGCGTTGGAGAAAAAGAAATTAGATAAAAGAAAACAACGGGGAATGGAAGAAGCAATGCAACGGCGCAGTCGCCGTTCAGGCAGAAGGGTGTTTCGTGACCCGCAGAATCTGAGCCGATTTGTTCGGGATTTTCAGGATCAACGACAAGATGAGGCTATTGCTGAAATGCAAGCAAACCGGCCAGTTGACATGGATGACACCATTGTTGATGGCCCAGACGGTCAACAGTTTAGATACGACTCTGAGGTAGATAAATTTACCCCGGTCAATTTTAACCCAAGAACAAACCGTTACGAATCTGCGCTGCCGGATGAAGACAAAAAAGGCGGTGGCGGTGGCGGCGGCGGCGGCGGTGGTGGATCACAGACAGATGCTTTTAAGATTGCAAAATCAAACTTTGACAAGCAGATGACTGAGTTGCGCAAACTGTCAGAAACAGACGAGCAGTTTGGTGACACCTATAGGGAGTTTCAGCAGGAATACAACGAGATTCTTCGTTCACCTGATTTGCGTCCTGAAGAAAGGGATGCCGCACTTACTGACTTGTTTGACAGGGGCGCAGAAACATTTGAACAAACCAGTGGCTACCGGCGGCAGGCTGCTGAAGCAGAACAGCAGCAAAAAGCGCAAGCGGCAAAGGCAAAGCAGGCAGAAAAGTTGGAGTACGACAACCGACGCGCTGTAGAAGCAAAAGAAAAGATTCGTCGAGACCAAGAAAACGCACGTTACGAAGACCGCAAGATTCGTCAAAAGCACAGCGCGACTACGCAAGAACTTGACAAGGCGTATGAGCAATACCAAAAACAGTTTGAAAGCCAGCAGGATGCAAACTTCCTTTCAGACCCAAACGAAAAACCTATATCTATGCAGGAGTTCACTGCCCAACACTACCGGCGCATGCACGAAGACGAAGAGATTTCAGACCAGATCCGAGATACGGACGGACGCATCTCGATCATTGAAACTGAAATTGGGCAGTTAGAGGGTGAAGACCCCATGGCTTACCGAGATACGCTTACTGAAATCTATGGGGTAGGCAGGCAGGAAGAAGCAGATGCGGCGTTCCAAGATTACCAAAACACCAGAGCGGCAAGAATTGCCGGTGCAAAGCGGCGATTGAATGAGATGAAGTCGTTGCGCAAAGATTTGATAAACAGCAAATCATTGGTGTATGACGAAAAATACAGGTCTGCCGCAGCACAGCAAGATCGCAAAGCGCAAAACCTTGAAGCAATCAACGAGGCTCGTAGAGTGCAAGAAGAGGAGCGACAGGGAGTTGTTAGCAGACTTTCCCGAAGCGGTCGGCAGATAGAAAGAATTCAAGAGGGAACAAGAGAAGTAGCCAGAGGCACGGAAAAACTAGCCACGCGGGAGGTCATGTTGCAGCGTGACAGCAATCCGATGAGTCCGACTTTTGGTCAATCCACAAGAATGGATTCTCCGGAGTACATCAAGGATATCACTGGTGACCGGACACTGCTTGGTGATTTGCGCAGACTTGCCGAGTCTGAGAAAGACATGGACAAGCGCAAGAAGTACGGTGGCGAAGAGGTTTACCGACAGAAGAGAACTCGCGCAATCGAGGCTATTGAAGGTGTAATCCAGAAAGAAAACCCTGCTGGTTCTGATGGACACTCGGCTATTCAAGACCCTCAAGAGTTGCGAAGACAGGCTGCTGATCGGCTCGCGCAAATCATGCGCTTTGAGCAAAGTCTCAGTGAAGAGCAAATGGGAGATAGAGGCTAATGAGCCAAATCCAAAACCCAGAGCAAACTCCAGACCCAGCCCCTACGCCGCCACCTGAGCCGCCAACCCAGCCAACGTTCGACGACAAAGTCAACACGTTTGCACAACAGCGGCAGGGTCGCCGTTTTTACACTGGGCAAGAAAACACCATAGGCGACCAAGAAGTTGCTGAAGCCAAGATGTCGGCAGGCATGGCTCAGATCAACGCTATGACTCGGGGCATGGAGGAAGCCCAGAATGTACAGCGCAAGGTAAAAGACCCAGAAAACATGGCTGCGCTTGAAACAGAAATGTTTCAGCGCGACATTCAGTTGCAGGCACGCAACGAACAGGAGCGGTTGAACTCTCGATTTAACATAATCAAAGATGAGTACATCGACCTGCAAGCGTCAAGAATTAAAAAGGTCTACGCTGACCCTGACCTCAGCGAGTCTGAGAAGCACGACGAAACGCAAAAACTGCGCAAGTTGACCAAGAAGAATGTCTCTACTCGATACGAGTTAGACGATGTAGTTCGAGAGGGCCGCGTCTACAACCCTAATCAGTTTGTGAGCGTTCCGGTGCAAGACGACGACGGCAACTACATTGGCCGTGCCAGACTAAATCGGAAACACTTTGACCAAACTGGCGACGCGATGCCGAACTCGGTCACGAAAAAAGAACTTGATGAAATGGGCCACAAGGCCAACGAAGGCGAATTCATCATGTTCGATCAAAACTCCACGCCGCAGCAGGTGTTCAATTATCTGAACCGCAACGGTGACGGCACAAAACTTGCACAGTATGCAAAGCATTTGCACGACCTCGACATCTTGTACAAGCGAGAAGACGACGCTCTTTTTAGACTTGGCAATGGCTTGTCGTATATCTTGAACCCTACAGATGGCGTGTTGCCGGTTGCGACTACAAACGCACTTGGCAGTTTTATTTCTGTAGTTGATGACATGGTTGGTGGGCGGCTTGGCTTCGACTTGATGGCAAACCGGAGAGAAACTGCAAACGTTTTTTTTGACGATTTTGCGACGCAGGCTGGATCAGCAGTTGCACAGGCGTTGCCAGCACTGACTGCTGTTGCTGGTACTGCCCTTATCACAAGAAACCCATTTGCAACAGGAAGTGTTGCTCGTGCGGGTCTTACGTCGATGGCTGGTCGTGCCATTCTCAACGGTACAAAAGGCATGTTCTTCAACGGCATGGCGTACCTTGCCTACAAGGGAGACTTTGAGGCCGAATACCTCAAGCAAGGTCTTACCCCAGAACAGGCAAAACAAAACGCATACCTTGATGCGGGCGCGGGGATGCTCGCAACAGTGTTGTCTACAAAGTTGCTGGCTGGCACGACATCTTTCCTGTTCAAAAATCCGGTGTTCAGAGAGACCTTTATCAAGTCGGCCCGGTACAAAACTGCACACATCATGGGTACAGGTTTTACCCGTGAAGCAATCCAAGAAGGTATGGATGAAGCCTTACACACAGCATTGACTGCTGTAGCAGACAGAGCCGACTTGTTTGGTGATCGGGAAGATGGTGACTTCCTGATTGGTGCAAGAGAACTTTTGCTTGCTGCAACTGCTGGCGGTGTCATCGGTGGCACGTTCGGTGCAGGACTTGACATGGTATCTGTCACCAATGTGATTGATGCTGAATTCAAGCGTGGCAAGTTCCCAACAGTGGGTCAAGAGGCGCGATATCCAGACGGCACTCCCATGGGGTATGTTGATGGTAAAGACTTCTTCGACGCGAAGACTGGGGAAAAGATTGACAACCCAGATGCGGTAGACCCTAACGATGAAGCGGGTCGGACCTACAGAGAGAGTCGCAGCCTGCGTCAAGGCAAAGTCGCCAAGGTGACGGAAGCAAACCAAAGCAAGTTCAGGCGAGAATGGGAACGTAAGTTTTATCAAAACTTCGTGCGCAAAGACATTGAAGAGTCGCAAACTGCTGAGAGACACCAGTTTCTTAAGGCTGCTGTAGATCAACTTCGTGCATTCTCAGAGGGGAAAGGTGTCGATGTCGATATGTTTGGAAACCCTACTGAGACCTACAAAGGTAAGGGTCCAGCAAAAGGGCAGCGCAAAATTGATTTGGCAAGTATGGACGCTGAACTTGCGTATGCGTTGGCGGGAGAAACGCCGCCCAACGAGCAGCGTTTGGGGGAAAATCAAACTGACAATGGGACTCGGGGCTTTGAGCCACTACAAGGAGACTCGCGCAAAGACTATGAGCGTGCAGGTCTGGGCTGGATTGCAAAAGGTTTGAATCAAGAGCAGCGTGCTGCTTTGCGTGCAAGAGCGCAAGAGAGCGTTGCCCGTTTGCAAGACAGAACAACCAGACAGGACGCGCGAACACAGGAACTACTTGACCAAGCGCAAAAAGCGTACGGCGGGTCTGTCCCTCTGATGGCTGAAGCAAAAGTTAGGGCGCAAGCAGAGCGCGATGTAGATGCTGAGATTGCTCGTGAGACAAGCGCAATGGCTTGGCTGGGCCGTGCAAAATCAGGTGACTCTCGCTATGAAAAGGTAGGGCCAAGAAAGCCACACCCCGGCACTCCAAGCGCAGAGGGGATCATCCAAGCAGCAAACGAGGCAAGACTGCCTCTGCCAAAACGGGGAGGCACTGATTTCCGTGAAGAACGAGTCGCTGATCCAGCCACTGTTGTTGCGGGTGTCGTCAACCGTGCTGTGAATGCTGGCAAAGCAAAAGGCAAAGTCGTACCCCCACCGTCTGAGTTGGCGCAAGAGTTGCAGGACGCTATGGCGCAGTCTGGTGTGCCGGTGGTGTTTGTTACAGAACTGACTGGTGACGCTGCTGTCCGTGACGCTGACACAGGTGTAATTCTTGTCAACGCAAAAGTCTTTGAGGAGGCAGCCGCAGCAACCGAAGCAAACCCTGAGATGCAACGCCGGGTCGATGCAATGATTTCTTCAGTGTTTGCACACGAGTTCACGCACACGCTGCAAGCGGAGCATCCCCAAGCGTACGCAGCGTTGGTGCAAGGGTTGGGTGATGCAAACCCTGACCTGATGATGCGTGCAGCCAAAGAGTTTTTGCGTCGTCGCGCACAAGCAAGAGCAAAAGCGGAAGGCATCAACCTGCCGGAAAACCAAGACTTTACCGATGCTGAAGCACTGGAGTTGCTCAAGGAAGAACCCGGTATGGCAAAAGAAATTGCACCATACGCGGTTGAGTTGTTGGTCGGCGGAGAGTACACCACTGATGGCGACATGGTGCAAGAAAGCACTGAAGCAGAAGGTGTTGCTGCAAACAAATCCCAGATGAGCGCGCTTGCCAATGCCTTCCGTGGAATGAAGCGCAACAAGTTCACCAAAATGGTCTTCCGTTTGCGCAACATGTACAGTTCATTCCGAGCGCACGCCAGCCTGTCTAAGGCTTGGAAGTCCATGAAATCTTGGGATGCTTTGATTGATGCGTTCGAGATGGCTGGCGCTGAAGGCAAGGCATTTGCTGAACAAGTCTTGGCCGACCAGCCTAAACCACAACTGGACTCTCCAGATGCACGCGGGCCACCTGCCCTGCCTGAAGGTGATACTGCTGATGCAGAGGGGACAGCCACGGCGATAGCCGCTGATGCTTTGCAAGATGCGGTTGATCTTGATGATGCTGAAACTCTTGAGGAAGGTCTGAATGCTGCTTTTGCTGAGGCCAATGCTGTAGACAGCATAGATGCTATTGCTGAACGCAGGGCTGCCGATCTTGCGCCGCAAGGTCAGCAGATGGAGTTTGACTTCCCAGACGAAGCGCCGTCTCGGCCTGCGTTTGAAGGAAGGGGTGCGCCCGCATCCGTAGACACTCGCGTTGACACTATGGACCGAGTTAAGTCCGGCGCGCGCAAAAAGCAAGCAGAGGAACTTGGCGACCAACTCCGCACCGACGGCAAGTTTGCTTTGGACAACGCGATTTTCCAAGCAAAGGCAAGAAGCGGCAACAAGATACCGGGCGACATTTTGACTCCACCTATTTTTGGTGAAAACTTGCAGGGCGTTGCTGAAGACATTGGCCTTCTTCAAGATGTTGTTGAAGAACGGCAAGTTGCAGGAATTGTCAATGCGCACCTCCACGCTGCTGGTATTGCTGAACGTTTGGCGAACCCCGAACCCACGAAGGAGCAGGTTGTTCGCAACATGATTGAAGACATGTTGGCTCAAGATCCAGAAGGGTACGAGGGCATCATGCCAGACCTAATTCGGTACGCTCGTGACGAAGGTGGGATGTCACAACTTGATGCTGAAAACCTTGTTGTCCGCGCAAAGAACAAACAGTTCATCAAAGAAGATGAAGTGGTATTCGAGGAGTCCGGCCAGTTTGCAAATGTTATTGAAAACCAACTGAGTGACTACGATCCAAAAGAAGTAAAGACATCTGACGAACACGACTTTGATGATGGGGAATTCAACAGTGATTCTTCACTTTTGAAAACCAACTTCACCAAACCGTTTGTCCCTGAAAAAGTTTTTAGAGTGGTGCGGGATCAGGCGGGCAAACCAAAAATCAATGTTCAAACTTATGGGACCACAAAGCCATACAGCACTGACGCAAACGGCGCACTTGCTCCAACTCCTGAAGAACTTAAGGATGCTGTTGCTGTTGTTGGTCGCGTTCAATTCAACCTCAACGAAACCAAACTCCGAGAACTTGAAGAGAAGATACAAGGGGGCAACGCAGACGCATCAGACATGCAGTTGGCGCAAGACCTAGATCAGGCAGCGTTTGCATATATGGCATCTGAAAATGCTATCCTCGCTCAACGCACTGGGAGTACGCGAAGGGGAAAATTTGACAACATTGACGACATTGACGTTGACTTGGAAGATAGCGATGTCGTGATAACAATAGATTTGCCCAAGCAACCTGTTCCACAGGGCCAACAGACTCTTGCACCCTACTCGTCACTATCGCGTGCCGAAATAACGGCAAAAGAAGATGCCGAGTGGTCGGAAATCCAGCAAAAACAAACTGAGTTTAAACCAGACGGATCGCCAAGGTACAAGAGACTGTTTAACAAGGATGCAAACGGCAGACCTGATCCAAACAGTCCTAAGACCCGGAGCCAACTGAGAAGGAGAATTGCCAAACAGGCTAGAGAAAAGTACGAAAAAAGCGGGACAGTGTCGCCAGATACCTTCCAACTCAAAATCACCATGAGCGCCGATGGGACGATTATGTTCACCAATAACATCGCAGGTAACCACGATGTTATGGCCGACATCGGAATGACACCGTTCCAAACCAAATTGGTGATGGGCCATGTGGAGCGTACCATTCAGAGAATGTCCGAACTTGGGTGGGGCAAATTAGAGGTCAACTACTCTGCATCTACATACGCCGGTGGCCGATCAAAAACATACCGCCGGTTTGCATTTACATCAGCGGGTCGTTTGCACCTCCAACACGACACACCCTATTTTGTATATGACCAAGCACCAATCGAGGGCGGCACAAGAGGCACATACCTCATGGTTGAGCCAACTCCAGAAGTTGGAGATACTCCTGCAATCGGTCATAAAAATTACCGGATTCAGGCAATGGTCGATAACAACAACCGTGTTATTGACGAGATTGAGCGAGAAGTAACGCGGGCTGATCCAAGCCTTCCGACAGACCCAGACTGGCAAAGTCGTTTGAACGATGTAAAAGTGGCCGCGAAAAAAGTCCACGATATTGTTCAAGATCCCAAGTACACAGCGGACTATTTGCGCGACCCCAACACGGACCACGACGCGGACTTTGAAGAGCAAAAAAATGCGCGGAACGATTTGGTTGACACGATCAACGAGTTAATCGAATACTCCAACTCAGTTACCAGACTTCCACGAAAGCAAGACCCAAGGAGTAACGCGCAGCCGGGGGACACAGTTCCTCCCTTTAATGCCTTTGATGTCACGTTGAGTTTTATAACGCACAGCGTTCCGAAATCCATGACGCAAGGTATTCCGGAGATCGGGCCGAAGTTCGATCCATCTTTGCTCGGTGGCAACTCTTTGCTTGGCTTGCTCCGGAGCCGTGGTGACTTGCCACCCAAGGTGTTCAACGCAAAGTTCCGCAAGGACTCACGCATCCGTGCGGCGCAAGACCAAGTCAACTTCCGAGCCTCTCAGTTGTCCTCTGCTGTAAACGCGGAACATAAAGAGGCTGGCATGAGCAAAGACGCACTGATTCAGTTTGTTGATGCTGCCATGAAAGACACAAGGCTGATGCCGCAACTGCCCCCACGGACCCGCGCGGCAGCAGAGGGTATGCGTAATGACATCGACAAAATGACAGACCTACTGATTGATGCTGGAGCAATCAGTGGTGATCTTGCGCTGTCGGTCAAAGCAAACAAGGGCTTCTACGTCCACAGGTCTTACCGTGTGTTTGACGATCCTGACTGGGCAAAGAAAGTTCCGAAAGATGTGCGGAACAAAATGAAACGCTATCTTATTCGTACTGCCAAGGCTGATGGCAAAACGATGACAGACGAGGAGGCCGAAATTGTTGTCAAACAACTGCTTCTTGCAGGCCGCGAATCTAATTCACCTATTGCTTTGCTCGCATCGGGTAAAGGTGGCATTGTTGTTGATGTATTGAAGCGGCGCAAAAATATCCCACAGGAACTTAGAGCCTTGTGGGGTGAGTACGACGACCCCAACGTCAACTATGCCAAGTCCATGCAAAAGATGGGACAGTTGGCGGCAACGTTCAGATTCACAAACGAAGTGGCTGACGCTGGCGCGGCGGGACCAAAGCCGTTTATTTTTGACGAGGCCACTGGGGATGCTGTGATTCAGTTTCCAACCGACAAAGGTCGGTACGGCGGACTTGCTGGCAAGTACACCACGGTTGAATTCATGGAGGCGTACGAGTCCGCCCACTCACCGGAAGGCTACACAGGCGATATGGCTGCCCTCTACTACCGTGGGGTTGCTGCGGTCAAGTGGGGCAAAACCATCGGTTCTCCGATGACCCATGTGAGAAACATGTTTGGCAACGTTGGGTTTGCCATTGCAAACGGACACATTGGTATGGGTTCCATTGCATCCCTGAAGTCTGTGTATGAGGCTGCGCCGTTTGTTCAGTCGTGGAGAAATGGCAACAAAGAAAAGGCGCAGCAAGAATACAACCGTCTGGTAGAACTTGGGGTTGTTCAGGGTGGTAGCGTTCAGGACATTATTGATTTGATTGACCAAGCAAACGCTGCTGGCATGGATGTGCCTCAGTTCTTGCGCAAGTTGCAAGACAATGATGTAGCAAAAGTTGCAGGCAAGAAAGCGCAACAACTTATTGATGCCGCAAACCGACTGTACTCGTTTGAAGACGATGCTTGGAAAATTTACGCATTCACCTTCGAGAAGAAGCGGTACGAGAAGGCGTACACAGATGCGGGGCAAGAAATCCCTGCAAACATCGACGAGCAAGTTGCGGTGATGATTCGTGACACCTACCCCAACTACAACATGCCGGGCCGTTTGCTCCGTGCTTTGCGTCGTTCACCGTTTGTTGGCACGTTTGTGTCGTTCCCCTTCGAGGTGCTGCGTACTGGTGTGAACCGCGCAAAAATTACAGCAAACGAACTGAACGACCCAGTCTTGCGCAAGATCGGCATGAAGCGGGCTATGGGTCAACTTGTTGCATACAACATGGGATGGGCTTTGGCTCGACAAATCACTGCCCTGCTTGGCATCGACGAGGATGAGGTCTCGGCGTTACGAGAAATGGTCCCACCATGGGCGCAAAACTCGCCGCTCATCGTCTACAAGAACGACAAGGGCGAGTACACATACATTGATATTGGGTACACCGATCCGTTTGCATACTTTGCAAAACCCGTGCAAGCACTCTTGCGAGGCGAGTCTTTCGAGGAGGCCATGTTTGGTTCGACAGACGGCCTCAAGCGCGGTGCTATGTATGAGATTCTTGCACCATTCATTGAAGAGGACATGGTGTTTGGAACGTTGCTTGAGGTGTACAACGGCAAGACTGCGTCTGGTCGCCCCATCTATGCCCGTGCTGACGAGCGAATGACCAAGATCGTGAAGATCGCTGAGCATATCTTTACCGATTTTGCACCGGGCGCGTACAAGCAATTGTTCGATATTCCGTTGAAGATTGCACA